>JAEIGA010017203.1_pt1 | contig 11012 bp, 7 predicted proteins | sample 9270691 | NCBI WGS metagenome assembly JAEIGA01 (sample SAMN17057246, study PRJNA624740) | gut metagenome | biome: biome; isolation source: fecal sample | host: Bos grunniens | place: China: Xizang | collected 2019 | reverse complement strand
TCCTATATTCTGCATCACAGGTGATGATGGTAATTCTGCCATAGGAATGTTCTGTTTTTCACAAAGCAACTTTCTCACTTTGTGATATGTTTCTGTGTAATCGCCCCATTCAGTTAAAGGCGCACAATAATCATAACTTGTTACAGTTGGTTCATAGCCCTTCTGATGATTTGCACCTGCAGTAAATCCAAAGTTTGTTCCACCAAGGAACATATACATATTGAATGAAGCACCCTGATTTATAATTTCTTCAAGCTCAGGAACTAAATTATCTGCTTTTCTTGTGTGATGCTTTTCACCCCAATGGTCAAACCAACCACACCAAAATTCCATACACATTTTGGGTATTTCTCCATAAGGCTTTAATGCGTTGAAAGCAGTTGATGCACGAGAACCAAAGTTAAGAGTAGGTAAAATTCCTTCTATTGTTCCACCTGAAAGCATATTACACCATGTTCCATCAGAAGTGAACTTTAATAAATCCATACCAAGCTCATCATACATATCTGAAAGTGCACGAAGATACTTTTTATCGTTGGAATAACTTCCATATTCATTCTCAACCTGCATAGCAATAATATTACCACCATTTGTAATAAACAAAGGCTTGAGAATTGAAAACAGCTTTTCGAAAAAATCTCTTACATGACCAAGATAGACTTCGTTATTACAACGAAGTTCAATATTTTTGTCCTTTAAAAGCCATGCAGGAAAACCACCGAAATCCCATTCTGCACAGATGTATGGTCCCGGTCTTACTATTGCGTATAAACCAAGTTTCTGGGCTGTTTCGATAAATTTTACAATGTCAAGCATACCGCTGAAATCAAAAACACCTTTTTGAGGTTCGTGAAGATTCCAACAGACATAGGTTTCAACTGTATTGAAACCTGCAAGCTTCAGTTTCAACAATCTGTCTTCCCAATATTCAGGGAGAGTACGGAAGTAGTGCATAGCACCTGAATAAATCTTAAAAGGCTTGTCGTTAAGAAAAAATTCGTTGTTTTTAAATTGAAATGAACCTGCCATTTTGTATCTCCTTTGCTACGTGGGGATTATTTTATATAAACCACCACAAAGTTGATTTTAAATAATTATATCAAAAAGATATCTATTATTCAATAAAATAGAATAATATTTTATTTTTTCAAATCAACACACTGTTGTTATGTTGACTTATTGTTAATTTCTATATATAATTTTAATAAGATTTTATTGGGGAAAGTAATAACTTAAATAAAGAAAGAAAATCTTATAAGGAGAAGCGAAATGGGAAAGATTAACAGTTTGTTTTCTAATATTAAACAGCATTGGAACACCCCTGCTGAAGGTAATTATGTGCCATACAAGGAGATTGTTAACCTTGGTGTTGCAGGGTTTGGTATTCATTGGGCATCAACACTTGGTAATGCAATCGGTCTTAGTGCTGCTAACTTTATTGTCGGCGCAAGTATTGGTCTTCAACCGGTGCATTTGCAGATAATGTTGATTATTGCAAATATCGTTGGTATTCCAATTGGAATTTTCAGAGGTTGGTTTTTTGATAATCACAAATTACCTGGTGGTAAGTTCATTCCGATTATGTTAAGAACACCAGTCCCAATTGCAATTATTTCAACGCTTTTTGTATGGTTGCCTTATAAAAATATGGAATACTGGACAAAAGTTGTTGTTGTATGGATTGGGTTTATGATTCTTTCCGTTTTCTTAGGCTTCTATAATGAGGCATTTGCATTCTTTAAGCAGGTTATTACGCCAAATGCACAAGAAAGAGCAAATGTTTCAAGCATTTCACAGATTCTTTATTCTTTTGCACCAACGGTAACATCTCTTGTTGTACCAACAATTGCAGGTCTTACCTGGGGTATGGATAATATCTGGACATATCGTGTAATTTATCCGGGCTTTACTGTTGTTGGTCTTATTGTGCTCTTTATTTTTACACCAAAACTTAAAGAGAGAATTATCGTTGCAAAGCGTCCTGTTGAATATGTAAGCCTTATGGATTCACTCCGTGAGGTTGCAAAGAACAAATATTTCTGGATAATCAATTTGGGCTCATGGATGGGATTCCTTGAAGGCTCAAGCGCTGTGCTTGTTAACTGGACATTCAACTATTCTGATGGCGGTGCGCACAAGGTTTATATGGGTCTTGCAACTACTCTCATTTCAAACGCAGCTCTCTGGGCAATGATGTTAGCGCCATTCGCAATTAAACTTATGGGTAAGAGAAATCTTCTCATTGTACATAACACAATAAATGTTTTCTTATATCTGATTTTATTCTTTGTTTATAAAAACGTGCTTTTGATGTGTATTGTTGTTTATCTCAATACATTTGTAAACACATTCTCAAATGTTTATACACCAAATATCAATGCAGATATGCGTGACTATCATCAGTGGAAAACAGGCGTAAGAGTTGACGGCCTTTTCACACCACTTACACTTATTGGTACTATTTTAGGCTTCTTTACAGGTCTTGTGCTTCCTGCAATTTATGAAAAAATGGGTCTTAAAGAAGATTATTCCGTTCTCTATAATGATGAAATGAGAAATAATCTTTTCACAGTGCTTATTATCTGCTCAATCGTGGGTTCAATTATGAATCTTTTTCCATATCTCTTCTATGATTTGACCGAGAAAAAACATCGTGGATATGTTAACGTGCTTAAAATCCGTGCAATGTTTGAAGATTACGGCAACGGTGAGCTTGAAGATGCACAACTTATCGATGCCATGAAAATTATTAATGGTGTAAGAGCCGATTTGCAGAAAAAAACTGTTGATAAGAGAGCACTTGCACTTGCACGTAAGAATAAAGACAAAGAAGCAATTCGTCTTGCAAAAGCAGAAATTCGTGAATCTAAAAAGCACAACGAATTTGTCGATGGTTTGCCAATTGTAAAAGAAGAACTCGAAAAGTTTAATACAGAGCGTTACAAAGCACAGCTTGCTTCTGCAAAAGCAACTCTCAGTAATGGTGAAATTTATCTTTATTCTGATTGGAAAGCAGAGAGAAGAAAAGCAAAACAGTTACCACATTCAACAGCAGAAGAAAAAGAAATCCGTGCAGACGCTTTACAACTTGCGAGAACAAAGAAACGGTCTTTCAAACTTCTTAATAAATACGGAAAAGAAAATCTTGTTCTTCCAGATGAGAAACTTGCAGAAGAAATCAGAAACCGTGAATATAACACAGAAACAGAGCGTCGTCAAATTAAAAAAGAGCTTAAAGCTTATACAGATGGTGTTTCAGTTTACAGACGAATTACTAAGCCTTATAACGATGCAAGAAATCTTGTCATTCAGGCTGAAAATTATACACATTTAGGTGATATTGAAAAGCTTTATGAAAATATAATGGCGAAAAACTGAAACAAGCTTAACCATTTATAAATTTATAAAGTAAAAATTTTTTTATTGAACAACTTTAATACAAGTGATTTTCCAACAGTTACACAAAAAGCGTTGCAAGAGGGACAACAAATTCCCAAATGCAACGCTTGTGCTTTCTAAATGGCTTAAATACTATATAAAACAACGATACCACTATTGACCTGAATTGTATCAATAGTGGTATCTGATTTGGCATTGACTACGCTATTTAATACAATTCGTTGTTTGTAAAGTAGCGTTAATTTAAATGCTTTTAAAGTAAATCAATCAGCGAACTCTTTATCATAAGCTATAACTTTTCCTGATTCAGCATTGATTTCATATTCGTATTCATATTTTCCTTCAACGAATTCTACTTCGTAATGGGCAATCAAGTCATCACGGTCAAGTTCAACTTTTACTGCTTTTACTTTTGCGGAATCAACCTTTGCATGGGATAAAGCAATTTCTTTTGCCTTTTCCTTTGAAATCAACTCTTTTTCAGGAACTTGTGATACCTGTTCGCGAACAGGTTCTTTTTCTATGTCTTTTTCAAGAATAGCACCGTTTGCTGCATTGATTTCATATTCATATTCGTATCCGTTAGCAACGAATTTAATGTCATAGTGGGCAACAAGGTCATCAGAATCATAATAAGCCTTTTTGAAAACAGCATCTGCTTTTTTAATTTTTGCATTTTCTAAAGCAATTTCTTTTGCCTTTTCAATACCGATATGGTTCTTATCCTGTTTTGCAACATTCGGTAATGGTGAATTTGCAGGTTCATTCTTTTCTTCATTTGCTTTAACGGGTTCTGAAACTTTTTCACTGTTCTGGACTTTCTCTTTTTCTTTTTCAGCCTTAATAACAGCACCATTATCGACAGCAACTTCATACTCATATTCTACATTTTCATACTTGAATTCAATATCGTAGTGAGGTTTCTTGTCATCCTTATCCAATGATGGCTGTTCAACTAAAACTGCATCTTCTCGTTTAACACCTGCATCCTCAAGTGCAATATCAATTGCAGAATCAAGTGAAACATTTGCGGATTCTTTAGGCTTTGCCTGTGCTACAGGAATGCTTGATTCAGCGTTTTCCTGTTTTTTGGCTTCGAGCTTGTTGTTAGCGAAAGCACCAACAACTACTACAGATAAAATAAGTGCCAATGATAATAAAATAGCGATAATTCTTTTTTTCATAAAATCAATTCCTTTCGTTTTTTAAGATTATATGTTTTATTTTTTTATCAGCCGTCCTTGACTGTGTCTAAATAATAATCTTAAAAGATTAAAGGAACATTAGAAAAAACTAATTTTTCAAATTTTTTTAAAAATTATTGAAATCTCTGTAAATTCATCAATTTTTGAATTTGCGAAGCACTCTGCAGAATGTATTTCAGCTATTTTCTTTACAAGGGAAAGACCAAGGCCAAAGCCCTCTGTTTCACCTCTTGATGAATCAGCTCTGTAAAATCTGTGCCATATTTTTGGTAAATCCTCTTCCTTTATACCTATACCGTTGTCCTTAACAGTTAAAATAACATTGTTGTTTTCTTCGTAAAGCTTAACGTGGATATTACCGTTTTCTTTACCGTATTTATCAGCGTTTGAAAGCAGATTTTCAACAAGCTGTGTAATGAGAGTTGTATTCATATCAATTTCAATACCATTATTTATATTAAATTCAAGCTTGATGTTTTTTGTGGTATTAAAATTTGTGCAGATGTCATTTACTAAATTACTGATATTGCCTTTTTCAAGGGTGAATCGTGTTGCACCCTGTTCTGCTCTTGTTACAGCAAGAAGTGAAGAAACAAGACCTATCATTTTTTCATTTTGTTCGTTTATAGATTCAAGTGCCTCAACTCTGTCATTTTCATCAGCATTTTCTGAAAGAGCATACTCACATTCAGCTTTTATAACAGCAAGAGGTGTGCGTAATTCATGTGAAGCATCGGAAGTAAATCTCTTTTCATTTTCAAATGACGATTGAAGTCGTGTAAACATATCGTTGAATGTATCACCTAATTTGTGAATTTCATAAGGTGCATTACCTGTATCAAGTCGTTTTGAAAGGTCGTTACCTGATGAGATTTCCTGTGCTGATTCTGTAATTTTTTCAACAGGTTTAATTGTTCTTCTTGTGATTATATATGCACCTATAGCAGCAATAATTATGAATGCAGGGAAAAGATATAACGCATTTTTTGCAACTGCATCAAAGGTCTCATTGGTGTCATTTATAGGGCAGATACCACGGATATACACCTTATCATAAGATGAGTGTGAGGATGTGAAATCGATTTTAAAAGCATTTCTGTTATGGTAGCTTGTCAGCTCAATGCCTATGATTTCAGCATCATCCTTTGAAACACCTGCATGAGAAAGTGCGATTTCAATAGCTTGTGTAGTATTAATTCCATCTTTAAAATTTGTTTCGGAATATGGAATTGAATTGTGCTTTACCGTAGGTGTTACATCAACTTCATAAGAAATAATTTGTCCGGATAATACATCTATTTCATATTCATACTTGGTAAAATCAAGAAGCATTGAATAGACATAATACCTTTCACCATTGATTTCTGTTTCTGTAACATCTTTTTCTTTAAAGTTAGGTGAAATAATAAGTGTTTCAGGAGTTTCACCCATAATATATTCGCCTTTTTCTGTGAATAAGTCACAGTAAATACCGCCTGAATAAAAAACAAAATCGTTTTCGACCTCGAAAATACCGTTACTGTATTCCATTTCACCTGTGTTGTTTTTAACAGCAGAAATGATTGTTTGCTTCATTTTTTCATTGGTAGTTTTCTGGCTCATAATCATAAGTGCTGTGATGCTTAAGCCACAGATAACTGCAATAAGAATGATTATCCACAGAGTTGTAATTGTTTTAAATGATAGCTTTTTCATTTTTCCTCCCTGAGAACATATCCCATTCCTCTGACAGTGTGTATGAGCTTTGTGTCAGAGTTGTCATCAATCTTTTTTCTTAAATAACGGATATAAACGTCAACAACATTTGTTCCACCCTCATAATCAAAGTTCCAGATATGGTCTTCAATCTTTTCACGGCTGAGAACAATACCCTTGTTGACAGCAAGATACTGCAAAAGTTCATATTCCTTTGCCGAAAGTGATATGATGTTACCGTTTTTTGTTACAGTTCTGCTGGAAAGGTCAACCATCAGGTCACCTACACAGATAACATTTGATTTTGAAACACTGTTTTTACGGATAAGCACACGAACTCTTGCAAGCAGTTCTTCAAAAGCAAAGGGCTTTACAAGATAATCATCAGCACCAATGTCAAGTCCTTCAACTCGGTCTTCAATACTGTCACGAGCAGTAAGGAACAAAACAGGTAAAGTGTTTCCGTCGTTACGGATTTTTTTAAGAAGTGAAAACCCGTCAATCTTTGGCATCATAACATCAAAAACAGCCGCATCATAGTCGGTCATGCTTATCATATCGTATGCTTCTTCACCATCAAAGCAACAATCAACGCTGTAACCAGCAGATTTAAGCTGTTTTGCAATTATTCTGTTCAAACTTTTTTCGTCTTCTGCAATAAGAATTCTCATTTTTACACATCTCCTATGGTAACACAATACATTACCAATGTTAAAGTAATATTAGAGTTTATATTTTTATTATCGCAAAATGAAACCTCTATGTCAATTATTAATATGTTCTTGTGTGAATTTGATGAAAAAGTATTATTAAAAACATACGAGAGCCGTCAATGCTATAAAACTCATACACCAGACTTGTGCTTTAATAAGTACCAAATAAAAAATGGTTTAATGAATCTTAAAAAATTAGAAATAGAAAAACTGAATGCATCAAGTATAGAGATAGAAAAATTTGTATGATGCAGTATTTTCAAATCACGCTTATTGTGAAAATGATTTTCCTTGTTATCGTGCATTAAAAAACAACTAAATGTGCAGTTTTTTAATATTTATTTTAAATAATGTTACAATTCAGCTGTTTAACGGTTATCAGTAATTTAACGATAGGTTAGATAGTTTTTCTTGCGAATCAACTTAATAGCATATAAAAAAGCGTTGCAAGAGGGACAACACTAATCCCAACTGCAACGCTTAAGTCTTTTAAATGGCTTAAATGCTATATAAAACAACGATACCACTACTGGCGCAAATTGTTGGGTAGTGGTATCTGATTTGGCATTGATTTGATATAATTCGTCGTTTTTTAAATAGCGTTGTAAAATTAATAACCGTCCTTTATCTTTATTAATTACTCTTATTCAGTTCAACGATTTCTACAAGTTGAGAAGGTTGGCGTGTAGTAATATTGTCAGCACAGAAAGGAAGTGTTTTTGCCATATCAAACTTTTTGTTGACGGTCCAGATTGAAACGAGAAGACCTTCGCGGTGAAAGACATCAACAAGTTGTTTTGAACAAGTTTTATAGTTTATATTAATTCCCACTGCACCAACTTCACGAGTTTTCTTTGCAAGTGAAATAAGATACTCCTCATCAGTGTTTTTTTCTACATCAACATCAAAATTGAGCCAATAAGCAACATCAGGAGTCTGCTCCCTTACCACTTTTATATTTTCTTCCCTTATACCTGTATAAAAAATCCTGTCGCTTATTCTGTGCTTTTTGGCAAGCTCTGTGACGACTTTAAGATTAGCTACACTTTTACAATCAACATTAACCTTGAGGTCAGGTAGTTCTGCTATTAAAGCGAAGGCTTCATCAAGAGTAACACAGCCACTCTGAGGTTCGTCGTGTGAAAGTACTGCTTCGCCGTTGGAGGTGAAATTAAGGTCAAATTCAACTATATCAGCACCACTTCCATAGCCCTTTCTTATTGAATCAAGAGAGTTATCCTCAGTCTCCTCACAACCCGTATGAGCCGTAACAGTAAAACCTTCAGGCAAAACGACATGCTTTATTTTTATGTAATTATAACCAGAGAAGATTAGTGCGACGATAACTACCGACGTTAATAAGGCTATAATTATTTTTGCAACTTTTTGCCATGTTTTCATTATAATCTTCTCCTATTATTTTAGGTATTGTAAGGATTTTCGACTTATTATAGTGCATTATAACATATATAGTTTCTTTAAATCAATATAACATAGCAAAAGAAAAACACCCATCTTGCGATGAGTGTTTTTTTCTGGCATTAACTACGCTATTAGATACAATTCGTCATTTTTGTATAGAACATTGCAATTTGTAAACTAATTCATTTGTATCTGCTTGACAAGGTTAAGCCACAACCTATATAATTTGATTATAATAATTCATAAGAGGTGTTTTATGAAACAAATTGATGCATCTGATTTTGGCGTAAAATCTCAGCAGGACATAACTGAAAATCTCATAAAATTATTGTCTTATATTAAAACTGTTGACGGTGAAAAAACAATCACTTTTGAAAATGGTACATATTATATAGATAGTGAAAAATGCATAAAGCAGATGCTATATATTACCAATACAACTGGTGATGAGGAATATGCAAAGCACGAAACACCTCACTTGAATACTATTGCATTTTATCTCAAAGACATTTCAGATTTAACCATTGACGGCAACAATTCAGTCTTTATTATTGAAGGAAAAGCTACAAATATTGCACTTATCAATTCACAAAACATTATAATAAAAAATCTTGAAATCCGCCACACTCATCCCGATATGCACGAATTAAAGGTTGTGAGAAAGTCTGTATTCAGCGTTGATTTTGAGATTGACAAAGATAGCCTTTACGAATTCCAAAAAGGTAAAATGTATTTTCACGGCAAAGATTATCGTGTACCTGCTGACAAGGATGCTAAATTTTCTTGGTGGATTGGTCTTATAAGAAAAGAAACACCTGACAAAGTTAAAAGGGTTACACATCCACTAGTTGCAAAGCTCAAAATCAAGGATTTAGGCAATAGAAAAATCAGAGTTTTTTATCCTAATACATCAAGATTTAAAATTGGTGATTGTTATTATATCTATGATGTCCGTCGTCAGTTTGCAGGTATTTTTATTGACAAATCAAAGAATGTCACACTACAAAATATAAAGCAGAGATTTAATTATTCCCTTGCTCTTGTTGTGCAAGACAGTGAAAATCTTACAATTGAAAGCGTTGATTTTTCACCCGAAAAGAATAGTACAAGAAAACTTTGTTCTGTTGCTGATTTCATTCAGCTTTGTATGTGCCGTGGTAAAATGACAGTTAAAAACTCTTACTTTGACGGTGCAGGTGACGATTGTCTTAATGTACACGGAATACACTTTAAAATTACAGAAATAAAAGATAATAAAATCAAAGTCCGTTTTATGCACCCACAGACTCACGGATTCAATCCATTGAGAGTCGCAGATGAAATTGCTTTTATCAATCCTGAAACTATGCTTGAAACAGGTAGAGCGGTAATTAAAGACTCAACACTTTTGAATGAACAGGAAATCCTATTAACTCTTGAAAACATTGACAAAGCAGTTGTTGGAGATGTGATTGAAGATATATCTGCTTGTCCTGATTTAGATTTTATAAACAATACATCAACACGCATTATCACAAGAGGTCTTCTTATAACCACAAGAGGCAAGGTCAATGTTGAAAACAACCATTTTATCAGCACAACAATGAGTGGTATTCTTCTTTCGGATGATGCAAATAATTGGTATGAAAGTGGAATGTGCTGTGATGTTACCATAAAGAATAATACATTTGATTACTGTGGTGAAACACCTATACTCATTAAACCTGAAAATAAAAATCATTGTGGTGCTGTGCATAAAAATATAAAAATTATTGGTAATACATTCAATAAATATGATGGTGAAGCAATCAACATCAAATCAACGGATAATGTCTATATAAAAGATAACAAATTTCTTGATGACGATTATCTTGTTACAAAAAATTGTACACAAATAAGGAAGAATTAGATTATGAAAAAGGTTATTGTTGTTTCTAAAACTCATCTTGATTTGGGTTTTACTGACTATGCCGAGAATATCAAGCAGAAGTATATACATTCATTTATTCCTGAAGCAATTGACCTTGCAGAAAAGGTTAACACACAAGACAAAAAGTATTTTGTGTGGACTACGGGCTCTTGGATTTTAAAAGAGGCACTCAAAAATCCACAACAGAAAGAAAAACTTACAAAAGCCATTAAAGATGGTAACATTGCGTCACACGCAATGCCATTCACAACTCATACAGAATTGCTTGATGAGGATTCACTGGATTATGGTCTTTCACTTGTGGATGACCTTGACACAATTTGTGGCAGGAAGACAATTTCTGCTAAAATGACGGATGTTCCCGGTCATACAAAGGGACTTGTTTCGATTTTAGCAAAACACGGAATTAAGCTTTTGCATATTGGTGTTAATGGTGCGTCCGCTCTTGTTGATGTTCCTCCTTGTTTTATATGGAAAAATGGTGATGACGAAATTATTGTAATTTATTCAGGAGATTACGGTGGAGCCTTCAAATGCGATTTAATTGATGAAGTACTTTATTTTGACCATACACTTGACAATCACGGTGCTCCGTCACCACAAAAAGTAATTGATAAGATAAATGAAATTCAAGCGGAATATCCTGATTATGAAATTACTGCAGGTACG
>JAEIGA010017202.1_pt1 | contig 11012 bp, 11 predicted proteins | sample 9270691 | NCBI WGS metagenome assembly JAEIGA01 (sample SAMN17057246, study PRJNA624740) | gut metagenome | biome: biome; isolation source: fecal sample | host: Bos grunniens | place: China: Xizang | collected 2019 | reverse complement strand
TGGATTGCCCGCGAGCAGTATGAGGTCTTCACGAAGGATATGCCCGTAAAGTTTGTATGCGACAAGACCTATGAGTTGCTACAAATCTCTGAGGCTGCAGTTGTTACGTCGGGTACGGCAACGCTCGAAACGGCTTTGATAGGTGTTCCCGAGTTGGTAGTGTACGGTATTCCGTGGCTCTATGAGAAGTGCAAACCCTACCTGCTGAAGATTCCCTATGTGTCGCTCGTAAACTTAAATCTCAAGCGCGAGGCGGTGCGCGAGATGGTAGTATATAAGCCCTCGGTGGATGAGGCGGAAAAGGAGTTGCGCTCGATACTTATCGGTGGCGCAAAGCGCGAAAAGATGTTGGCCGATTTTGACGAGTTGTGTGCAATTATCGGAGGCGCAGGTGCGAGTGATAGGTTTGCGGCCGACATAGTTAAGACCTTGCAGAGTGCAAAATAAAATTTAGTCATTGCGAGGAGTGTAACGACGTGGCAATCTACCTCTGTGTAGTGGCGTAAATAAAGTCTGTATCAGCAAAGCATACTCAGCAACGGTAGATCCCAATCATTTCCGCAGGGTAATATTGTTTGTATCAGGTTGCGACCTATGTGCGGAAATGTGGGATGACGTATTTTTATTATAAATAGAAGAAACTTAAGAAAATAAACTATGCAAAACTCTCAACTATTACTAAACCCTTTACTACATTTGGTAGTAATCTTACCACTCCTTATTATTTTTATGAAGGAGCGCACACGCGTGAATTATCTCCGCGTGTTGAGTATCGTTGCGTGCTATTATTTATATAGCATTGCTCTTTATCTGCCATACCTTTTTGATTCGCTACATTTTATCAATGGTAGTTGGAATTGGAATGGTAAATTGTTTGGCGTAGTGTGTGGCGTAATATTGTATTTTCTCTTTCGCCGACAATTTGCCGATAACAATTTCTTTACCGTCAAACAGAATAAGGAAGGTTTGAAACCGGCATTAAATGTTGCTATTGGTTTGCTCTCCTTTTTCGTTCTTGCAGGACTTTTGAGTGAAGAGGAGTTTGATGTTGAAACCCTGTTTTTCAGATTTCGATGCCGGGCATTGACGAGGAGATTATGTGTCGCGGTGTAATGCTTGGATTAATGTGTAGCGCTTTGCGAGAGGGTGGTAAGCCATCTCGTAGCCCCGCCATCATAATCAATGGTATTTGGTTTGGTCTGGTGCATTCGTTGGCATTTCAGAATGGAGAAGTGGCATTTAGCGTAGGTTCGTTCATTGCAACAGGTATAGTTGGTTATGCGTTGGCATATATTACCATTAAGACCCGAAGCATCTTAATACCGATGCTTACACATAATCTTTGTAACTTTGCAAATAATTTACTATCGATGCTATAATTAATGATTCTTGGACCTGTTATATTTGCCGCAGTATGGTCTTTGATAGCCTTGTTCTTGCGTCATTATCCCGAAACAATGGCGGGCTACAGCACTATGTCAAAGAGCGAGCGCGAGAAGATTGATATCCAAAAACTTGGGCGTTTCGTGTCGAATGCGATGCTTGCGGGCGTGCCCTCGGTGCTACTCTCACCACTTATGCCTACGATGCCGTTATATACGCTGCTTCTGTGCTGGATTCCCTGCGGAATAGTGGTTGTGGCGGGTATATATGTAAATGTGTGTAAAAAGAAATTTGAAAAATAATGAAACTAATCTGTATCGGTCGCAACTATGCCGACCACGCAGCCGAACTGAATGATGGCGCGGAACTCCCAAAGGAGCCCCTCTTTTTCCTGAAGCCAGACACAGCGTTGTTGCGTAATAACGACCCATTCTACATCCCCTCGTTCTCGAACGAGATTCACTATGAGTGCGAGTTGGTGGTGAAAATCACACGCCTTGCCAAGTGCATCGACGAGAAGTTCGCTTCGCGTTGCTACGAGGAGATCGGCTTGGGTATCGACTTTACGGCGCGTGACCTCCAGCGCGAGGCAATCGCAAAGGGTCTGCCCTGGGAGTTGTGCAAGGGCTTCGACCACTCGGCGGCGTTGTCAAATCAGTTTGTACCTCTCAAGGAGTTGGGTGGCGATGTGCAGAATCTGGAGTTTGAGATGGAACTCAATGGCGAGGTGCGCCAGCGAGGTTTTACCAAGGATATGCTCTTTACGGTGGATAAGATTATCGCCCATGTGTCGAAGTATATGACCCTGCGTATCGGCGACCTTATCTTCACAGGCACCCCCGTGGGCGTGGGCGCAGTAAAGCCAGGCGACAACATCAAGGCTCGCATCGGCGGCCACACACTTCTCGACTTTGATATAATGTAATTATGCTGCTACACGATAAACTGAAATCCTATCGCCTAATCTTGGCGTCACAGTCGCCTCGCCGCCGTCAGTTGCTCGGCGATGCGGGCATCGAGTTTGAACTCTCGCCTCGCTATGAGTGCGAGGAGCGCTATCCCGATGAGTTGCCGGCCGTTGAGGTGGCGGAGTATCTCTCGCGCCTGAAGAGTGAGGCATATCCCGAGCCCCTCGGCAAAAAGGATATCCTGCTCACTGCCGACACCATCGTGGTTGCGTGTGACAAGGTGCTGGGCAAGCCCGAGGATAGGGAGGATGCCATCCAGACAATAAAGATGCTCTCTGGTCGTGAGCACGAGGTGATTACGGGCGTGACGCTGCGTAGCGCAACGCGCGCGGTGAGTTTCTCATCGCACTCGAAGGTTAATTTCCGCGTCCTGACGGATGAGGAGATTGCATACTATGTCGATACCTACTCGCCTATGGACAAGGCGGGTGCGTATGGCATTCAGGAGTGGATTGGATATGTCGGCATCGAGGGCATCGAGGGCTCATTCTACAATGTGATGGGACTCCCCGTGCAACGCCTCTACTGCGAGTTGGATAAGTTCATCGGTTAGATTATCTCATTCGCATCAAGCCGTTGCGAGGCGAAGCATCCAAACGGATGGCGATGAAAACGAGGATGGTGAATGCCACCAGCGACGAGCCTCCGTAACTCAAGAATGGCAACGGAATACCCATCACGGGCATCAAACCAACGGTCATACCTATATTTACTAATGCGTGGAAGAGAAGAATCGATGCCACGCAGTAACTGTATATGCGTCCAAATGGCTCCTCCTGACGCTCGCCCATCTTCATCAGGCGCAGGATGAGAGCGCACAGCAGACCGAGCACGAACAACACGCCCAAGAAACCCCACTCCTCACCTACGGTGCAGAAGATGAAGTCGGTCTCCTTCTCCGGAACGAAGTATTTGTTCTGCGTACCCTGCATAAATCCCTTACCCAAAAGACCACCCGAGCCGATGGCGATTTTCGCCTGATTGACATTGTAGTCGGCACCCTTCGGGTCGCTCATAATTCCCAAGAAACTCAAGATACGCAACTTCTGGTGTGGCTGCAGCACCGACTCGAAAATCTTGTCGGCGGTAGGTACAAAGAGCATTGAGCCAAGGAAGAGACCCAGCGAGAGGAATATCTGTGCGATGTTTTTTCTCAAGGCATAGATGGCGGCAAAGACCGCTGCGGCAATCACTGTGATGACCAGGCAAGCATAGCCGCTCAACGCCTCCGCGCAGAACCACGATGTGGCGGTGTGGAGCAGGAATGAGCAGAGCGCAATGGTCGCCAGGAAGATGATGTGCACCTTCCACTGACCTATCATCATCGCATTTGAGAATGTGAAGATGAGAATCAAAATCATCAGCAGGAACAGCGGCGTAAAGAGGAACGAGAAGATAAACAGGGCCGCAACCAGTATGGCTGGGATACATATCCACTTGTTCAGACCCTCACGATACAAGACGAAGATAAACGAGCATAGCACCACGCCCGAGCCCGTATCGTTTTGCAGGATAATGATTGTCAGCGGCAGCAGAATGATAAAGCCCACATGGATAAGGTCGCCCAGCCGCTTGATGGAGTAGTTGTAGTTACTCATCAGTCGCGCTACGGCGAGTGCCACCGTAATCTTCGTAAACTCAACGGGTTGCACCACAAAACTACCGAACGAGTACCACGCCTTCGCTCCGTTGAGCGTCGGCGCCAAAGCCTCTGGCAGGATGATTGTACCCGTAATGAGAAGCACACCTACGGCATAGGCGTAGTAGGCGTACATATGGTAATATCGCGAGTCAAGCAGCAGGATGCAGAGCGCCATAACCGCGGCGATACACGCCCACACCGCCTGCTTGATGTGGAAGCGAGAGAACGAGAAGAAGTCGGTGATGGTAGCATCCTCGAACGATACTGATGTGATGCAGGTCAGGCCCGACAACACCAGCAGCAGGTAGAGGATGATGGCTACGCGATCGACTCCCTCGAAGAGTGGTATTTGGTTATTTTTTCTTGACATTTTGATAACGCGCTGGTAAGTAATAAGGTAAGTTCTTCACCTGCTCGACAAGTTGTGGGCGGGTGATGGTGTCCGTCAGGTACATCTCCTCCAGAAGGCTGGCGATAGGCAACGCCGCCGACGCACCGAAACCTCCGTGCTCGACATACACCGAGATAGCAATCTTTGGATTGTCCTTTGGTGCGAACGAGAGGAATGTAGAGTGGTCACGACCGATAGGGTTCTGCGCCGTACCTGTCTTACCGCAGACATCCCAGCCTGGGAGGTAGGCACGATACGATGTACCCGCACCAGGGATGTTCGCTCCCTTCCACATACCCTCGACGATAGGCTCAAAGTGCTTTGAGTCCACCATTGCATACTGCTTCTCGTAGAAGCGGCGGTCTATGGAGTCCTGACCCTCAATCGCCTTGACGATGTGAGGAATATAGTAGTAGCCTCGGTTGGCGACAATCGCCGCGAGGTTAGCCATCTGCAATGGGGTACAACCCAACTCACCCTGACCGATTGAGAGCGAAAGCACCGTATAACTATTCCACGAGCCACGATATACGCGGTTGTAGAATGCCGCGTCGGGCACATAACCCTTCTGCTCGTCGAGGAAGTCAGAGTCGAGTTTTCTTCCATAGCCGAAACTCTTGACGTACTCAACCCACTTGTCCAGACCCTCCTTCACATCGGTGAACTTGCGAGCCTCGATGATGTCGCGGAAGACATAGCAGAAGTAGGCATTGCACGACTGCGCCACCGCATTTCTTAAGTCGAGCGGCGAGGCGTGAGGGTGGCAACCCATCTTCTTGCTACCGTAGTGATAACCGCCGTGGCAAGGGTAGGCGTTGGCTGGCGTCAGCACGCCCTCCTGCAAGCCGACAAGACCCTGCACCAACTTAAATGTTGAGCCTGGAGGATACTTTGCCTGCACGGCGCGGTTAAACATAGGCTTCTTGGGGTCGTTGAGCATTCGCATATAGTTGTTACCGCGGTCGCTGCCGACCATATCGTCGGGGTCGAATGTAGGCGATGATGCCATCACAAGAATCTCGCCCGTAGCAGGCTCAATGGCAACTACCGCGCCAATCTTACCTGCCATCAACTCCTCGGCGAAGGCTTGCAGACGAACATCAATCGTAGAGGTGATCTTCTTGCCTGGGATAGGCAGTGTGTCGAACATACCATCCATATACGACGCCTTGATAGCGCCGTGGGCGTCGCGCTCCAGAATCTTCACGCCATCCTTGCCTCGCAAGTACTTCTCGTAGGCGCGCTCCAGACCGCTTCGGCCGATGTAGTCGCCCATCTTGTACTCGCCGCCACCACGCTTGATGTCGTTGTCGTTCACCTCGCCCAGGTTGCCGAGCAGGTTACCGCCAATCTTACGCGGATACTGGCGTACGGTACGCTTGATAGTATAGAAGCCAGGGAAACTATGCTCCTCGAAACGGAGTTTTGCCTCCTGCGAGACATAGTTCTTGATAAGGTGGGGCGCACGCGGAGTCATTCGCGCGTTCTTCAACTCGCGCACAAGTTTCTCCTTCGTGATGTCGGCTGCGCTACACAGACGCATCGTGTCGAAACCCTGCTTGCTGATGTCGCGCCACACGACCATCAGGTCGTAGCACTCCTTGCTCTGGACGATGAACTCGCCGTTGCGATCGACGACCTCGCCGCGCGGAGCATACTGCACCTCATAGCGCAGCACATTGCTCGCCGCCATACGCTTGTACTTGGTGTCGATAATCTGGATGTAGCCGACCTTGCAAGCGATGATGAGGAAGATGCCGATAACGATTGAGCGCAGGATGACTTGTCGTGTATGTGCGTCGTTGTTTGACATTTCTATCGTTTGAGAATCTTCTCGATAAAGAGTTTAACAAAATAGTAGATGAATACCACCGCTACCGCATCGCTCACCACAAGGCGCAGCAGCGTGTGGAAGAAGTGGTGCAATGACAACGCCTCCATAAAGAAATATATTGCGCTGTGCATCACCACTACGGCGATGATGTACCACCTGAAGTTCTTGTCGGGCAGGCGGTAGAGTGCCATCGACGAGTCATCGACGCCCGCGTGACCCGTAACGAGGTTCACCAGATAGGGGCGCAGGAAGCCCGTAGCCGTCGAGGCAAAGACATTCAGTCCGCCCATACCAGTCATCACATCGACCATCAGTCCCAGCAGCGCCGACCACACCACCATCCATACGGGAGGAGTGTCCAGCGGCAACATAATGATGAAGGCGACATAAATCAGCGGGTGGAAATATACGCTCAATGATATGTTATCAACCAAAAATATCTGCAACAGCACCAGCGCCAGGAACGCGCCAGCATATGTTAGGTTCTTTTGCATCGTAGGCTCAATTAAAATTCACTTACGGGATTATTCTCCAACGCCTTAATCTCTCCGTAGTCGATATTCTCAATCAGGATTACATTGTTCAGTTTGGTCATATCTGCCGCCAGACGCACCGTAACGCTATACGAGGTCTGCGTGTCATTGATGGCGTAACTCTCGACATAACCAATCTTGATACCCTCGGGGAAGTAGTGCGACAGACCAGCCGAGACCACCTCGTCGCCAATCTCTATGTCGGCGTGCTTCGACAGGTCGGTCATCTCCACCTTGTAGGGGCTGTTGCCGCTCCACGAGATAGAACCGAAGTGCTCGTCACCGAGAATCTTGCCGCTGGTACGGAAATCCATATTCAGGATGGGGAGTACAACGGAGTAGCGCTCCGAGCAACCGATGACATAGCCAATCATCATTCCCGAAGGCGAGATGACAGCCATATCCTCCACCACGCCGTGCATCGTACCTCGGTTCAAGGTGATGAGGTTACGCGAGCGGCTGATGCTGTTCGAGATGATGCGGGCTGTGGTGTAGCGGTACTGCGACAGCGACACTCTCACCGCCGAGTCGATGCCCTCCATTGTGAGCGAGTCGGTTGCGGCGTTCATGTCGTTCTCGCGGTAGTACGCCAACTCGCCCTCCAACTCGGCAACACGCTTTGCGAGGGTCTCGTTCTCGCCTCGAAGTGTGAAGTAGTGCTTCACGCCGAAGATAGAACTCTGCACACCTCCCGCCACGCTGTGGGCGCGCGAGAGAATTTTCGCCTGCGTGTAGTATGAGGAGTTGGCATAGAAGTTCAGTGCCACGCCCTCGATGAAGAGGAAGAGCAGCACGACATATATGCGGCGTAAAAATTCTATGAGTTTATACATTCCGACTTGCTTTAGAGCAGGTTATTCACGAAACGCAGAGGGGCAAAAAGCCCCTCCGCATAGGTGTGTGATATCACCCGCCACAGTATGTGACTGTGACGATTATTTCATCAAGAATGAGAACTTGTCAATATTCTTCATTGCGATACCCGTACCGCGAGCGATTGCGCGCAATGGGTCGTCGGCGATGTGGAATGGCAAGCCTGACTTGTTCGAAAGGCGCTTGTCAAGACCCTTGATCAAGGCACCACCACCAGCCAAATAGACACCCTTCTTCACGATGTCGGCATACAACTCTGGTGGCATTGTCTCCAACACCTTCATCAGGGCTGCATCCAACTTCACGAGTGACTTCTCAAGAGCGTAAGCAATCTCGTTGTAAGAGAGTGTTACGGTCTGTGGCAAAGATGTGAGGATGTTTGGACCTGTAATCTCGAAATCCTCTGGCTCGTCCTCCAACTCTGGCACAGCGGCACCGATAGCACACTTGATAGCCTCGGCAGTACGCTCACCGATGCGGATGTTGTGCTGCTGACGAACATAGTTCTTGATATCCTCTGTAAAGACATCGCCTGCGATGTTGATTGACTCCGAGCATACGATACCACCGAGTGAGATACAAGCAATCTCTGATGTACCACCACCGATGTCGATAATCATATTACCCTCTGGAGCCTCTACATCCAGGCCAGCACCCAACGCTGCCGCCATAGGTTCGAAAATCATATATACATCACGACCACCTGCGTGCTCGGCAGAGTCGCGTACGGCGCGAATCTCCACATTTGTTGAGCCCGAAGGGATACAGATAACCATACGCAACGAAGGCGAGAACATACTGCTTGCAGTACGCACCTTCTTAATCATGCCGCGCAACATCAACTCTGTAGCGTTGAAGTCGGCAATCACACCCGCCTTCAATGGGCGGATAGTCTTGATGTTAGGGTTCTCGCGACCCTGCATCTGGCGTGCCTGGTCACCGATAGCCATCACTTTTCCTGTATGAGCATCCAAGGCAACGATTGATGGCTCATCCACCACCACCTTACCGTTGTAGATAATCAGTGTGTTGGCTGTGCCCAAATCGATAGCCAACTCCTGTGTTAATGAAAAAATTCCCATATATCTATTTAATTATTATTCAATAGTTTATAATGCTCAAACGGCTAAAAATCAGTCGTTTGCGCGCCTGCGGTCAAATAAAATACACTTTGACCCTACAAAGGTAGTGAAAAGATGAATAAGTTTTCCAACTTTTTTGAGGAAATTTTTATTATTTTTGCATTCGTAAACATCCGAACATAGAAAGATGATAAATTCTCAAGATAAATGTGCCATCATTGGTTATGGCAGTTGGGCTACGGCAATAGTGAAAATTCTCACCGAGAATAAGATTAATGTCTATTGGCACATCTTGAATCCAGATGTGTTGCAGTCGGTGGAGACAGAGGCGCGAAATTGCAAGTATCTGCGTGATGTTGATCTCGACACCAACTACATCACCACCTCGGACGATATCAATCAGGTGGTCGATGGTGCGAAGGTGGTCATCCTCGCTATGCCGTCAGCATTCGTAAAGAAGTTTATGGAGCCCCTGACCGTCAGCCTTGACGACAAGTTCGTCATCTCGGCGGTGAAGGGTATCGTTCCCGATGATTATATCCCTATCACAGACTACATCAAGAACCACTACGGTGTGCCCGAGAATCAGGTGGCAATCATCACTGGTCCTTCTCACGCCGAGGAGGTCGGTCTGAGTCGCTGGTCATACCTTACGGCAGTAAGCCGCAATGTCGAGGCGCGCGCCATTATGGTCGAGATGTTCACACGCCCATATATCCGCGTGATGGAGTCTGATGATATCGAGGGCGTTGAGTACGCGGCAATTATGAAGAACATCTACGCCATCGCGGTAGGTCTTGCCAATGGTCTGGGCTATGGCGATAACTTCATCGCGGTGCTGATTGCAAACTCGGCTGCCGAGTTGAGCCGTATGTTCGAGTCATTCGGTGGCAGCACCCACAACGCGTTGGCATCTGCCTGTCTGGGTGATTTGCTTGTGACCTGCTATTCGACATACAGCCGTAACCGCCGCCTGGGCTTGCTCATCGGTCGTGGTTGTACGGTGCGTAGCGCGATGAACGAGATGACGATGGTTGCCGAGGGCTATTACGCCGCAAAGTGCATCCGCCACACGCTCGCCGAGCGCAATGTGAGCATGCCTATCGTCGATATGGTCTATGAGGTGCTCTACCACGGCGCATCGGCTCGCCGCAAGATGCGCGAACTCACCACAAAACTGGTTTAGAAATTATCAATAAAACACAAATATAAAATTTTAGAATACAATGAGTTTGATGAAATTAGATGTAGCCAAGTCAGGCGTGGTTATCACTCCCGAGATGAAGGCTGCAGCACAGAAGGCTAACGAGTTGCTCCACTCTGGTGAGGGTGCGGGTAACGATTTCTTGGGTTGGGTAAACCTCCCATCATCTATCGACGCAGAGCAGATTGCCGCTATCGAGGCACAGGCAGCAAAGTTGCGTGAGAAGGCAGAGGTAGTAATCTGCATCGGTATCGGTGGTTCATACCTCGGCGCAAAGGCTGTTATCGAGGCTATGAGCAACTCTTTCGAGTTCTTGAAGAAGAACCACGAGAACCCAACAGTAGTCTTCGCAGGTCAGAATATCTCGGAGGATTACACTCACGAGCTTTTGGAGGCAACAAAGGATTACTCTGTTGCAGCAATCGTAATCTCAAAGTCAGGTACAACAACCGAGCCTGCTATCGCATTCCGCCTCATCAAGGCAGAGTTGGAGAAGCGCTACGGCAAGGCAGAGGCTGCCGAGCGTATCGTGGCTATCACCGACGCTGCTCGCGGCGCACTCAAGACACTCGCTACAAACGAGGGCTACCCAACATTCGTTATTCCAGACGATGTAGGTGGTCGTTTCTCGGTGCTCACTCCAGTAGGTTTGTTGCCATTGGCAGTTGCTGGCGTTGATATCAAGGCGTTGGTTGCTGGTGCACAGGCAATGGAGAAGGCTACTGCAGCTGATGTAGCAGTTGAGGATAACCTCGCAGCACAGTATGCTATCGTTCGTAACGAGCTCTACACGGCTGGCAAGAAGGTTGAGATTTTGGGTTCTTACGAGCCAAAGTTGCAGTATGTTGCCGAGTGGTGGAAGCAGCTCTACGGCGAGTCAGAGGGTAAGGATGGCTTGGGTATCTTCCCAGCAAGCGTAACTCTCACAGCCGACCTCCACTCTATGGGTCAGTACATCCAGGAGGGTGAGCGCACATTGTTTGAGACTATCATCTCTGTTGAGAATGCAAAGCACACCGTAAAGGTTGAGGCAGAGGAGGCTAACCTCGATGGTTTGAACTTCCTCGCTGGCAAGCGCATTTCAGAGATTAACAAGATGGCG
>JAEIGA010017201.1_pt1 | contig 11012 bp, 12 predicted proteins | sample 9270691 | NCBI WGS metagenome assembly JAEIGA01 (sample SAMN17057246, study PRJNA624740) | gut metagenome | biome: biome; isolation source: fecal sample | host: Bos grunniens | place: China: Xizang | collected 2019 | reverse complement strand
GGTCGAACTCTACGGTTGTGTCATTCTGAGCACCCTTGATGTGGTGCACGAACAGCTTCTTACCAGCCTCAGCCTTGAACTGCTGTCCATTAATCTCAACAATTGCGTACATTTAATTTATCGCTTTTATTGTGAATTCCGTGAGGTGCATGCTCCTCGTGAGCATGGCTTCTTCAACCCCTTCGGACCAAATCGGGTGCAAAGATAGGAAATATTTTGTTCACAGGAAACAATTTCCCGAAAAACTTTGCGAATATTTCCTTCTACACCTATTATATATTATAATCTTGACAAATATCTCTCTGCCTCAAGCGCCGCGCGACAACCGCTTGCAGCTGCGTTTATGGCCTGACGGTAATGAGGATCAGCCACGTCACCTGCAACAAAAACACCGGGAACGAGTGTCTTTACACCACTCTCGTCAGTAGGAACGAAATATCCGGTCTCGTCGGTTTTAAGATACTTCTTGAACACATCAGAATTTGGTTTATGACCGATAGCAAGGAAGAAACCGTCGATTGCAAGGTCGTAGTGCTTCTCATCCGGTTCGCCCTTTCTCGATACAAGATGGATACCCTCTACACCATCTTCACCGAAAAGTCCTTCGGTATTATGCTCAAAAAGCACCTCGATCTTTGGATTCGCCAAGGTACGGTCCTGCATTGCCTTTGAAGCACGCAAGAATGGCTTACGTACAATAAGATATACCTTTGCCGCAAGCGATGCAAGATAATTTGCCTCCTCACAAGCTGTGTCACCGCCACCAACAACAGCAACGATCTTCTTGCGATAGAAGAAACCGTCACATGTAGCACATGCGCTCACACCCATACCCTGATACTTGATTTCATCGGAAAGACCAAGATATTTGGCAGCAGCACCGGTAGCAACAATAACAGTATCTGCCTCAAGCACCTTACCGTCGTCAAGTGTCACCTTGTATGGCAACTCGTCAAAATCGACTGCAACAACACTGCCCGAGCGTATATCTGTACCAACATTGATGGCCTGCTGACGCATGTTCTCCATGAGTTCAGGACCAGTTATTCCCTGTGGGAAACCGGGGAAATTCTCAATAACGGTTGTCTGTGTCAACTGACCTCCGGGTTGCATTCCTTCAACAAGTATAGGAGAAAGATTTGCACGCGAAGCATATATCGCTGCTGTATAACCGGCAGGACCGGAACCGATAACCAAGCATTTAGTTCTGTTTACATTCATAATCGTATAGTTTTTATTCAAATTATCAAAAAAATCCTTTATTAAGTTACCTCATTAAAGCATATCCGGAATGATTGCTGTAATGAGCAGACGCACATTACTCATCTCATATCAACAATCTCAGCTGTACTGTACTCCTCAACAGGGCATCTATATACATCGTCTGCAAAATTACACTTTATTTGATATTTATCAAGCATAATTTCAATATGTCCTTGACCTGGCATGAAAACATTCATCGCTTTCAGGCGAGCGGTTTCAGAATCGACATAAAGTTCCACCTTTTCTATAGTGTTGTCCTGCATTGACTGTAAAGTCAGAACAGCCATTCCGTCCTGCAATACAGCAGTTTTGGAAGAGCCTTTACTGTAGTTCTCCATGATGAACAAAGGAGAAAGGTTCTGCGCCTCGTCCGACGAAGCACCGGTAATATATATTTCATCAATCTCGAGCATATAGCTCCATTGTGTCTTTCCGTCACACCACACCCCCATCTTGTCCATAACAACCGAATAACGGTTGCCGTCAAGTCTCATCACGCCTTTGTCTTCCAAGACCTCATCGCCTGTCTCGTCATACACCGTATAAGAATAATCCATCTGCAACGGCGAATCCTTTTTCATTGCCTCAACAGCCTTGTCAAGCAACTTGTCGGCATCATACACCTGTGCAGAAGCGAAGAACGGCAAGAACAACAATAAAAAAAACATATTTTTCATAATACAGTACACTTTGTGTTAAAGTAATGATTTCAAACGGAATTCAAGATCAGCCTCATCCGCACACAACACCTGACGTGGCTTGCTGCCTTCCTGTTCACCAACAATACCAGTATGGCAAAGCTGGTCCATGATACGACCTGCACGGTTGAATCCGACATTGAACTTACGCTGAATGAGCGAAGTTGATCCATGCTGGGCTAGCACTACAGTACGTGCAGCTTCGGCAAACAAGGGGTCGAGTTTGTCCGAAGAAATCTCTCCACGCATTGCTCCACCGTCGCCACCCATATCAACCGCCTCGTCAGGCTCAGGCAATATATACGCATTCTGATAGCCTTGTTGCTTGGCTATATGCGCACACACGCGCTCAACCTCTTTTGTCTCGACAAGAGCACACTGCACACGCACAGGATCATTTCCGGCAAGGAAGAGCATATCACCCCTACCCTGCAACTGGTTGGCACCTGAACGATCGAGTATGGTACGCGAATCAATGACCGATATGACACGGAAAGCCATACGGGCAGGGAAGTTCGCCTTGATCGTACCGGTTATTATATTTGTGGTAGGACGCTGTGTTGCAATGATCATGTGTATTCCCACTGCACGTGCCTTCTGTGCAATACGTGCTATAGGCTGTTCAACCTCGCGTCCGGCAGTCATCATCAAATCGCCATACTCATCAATGATAACAACTATATATGGCATAAAGCGATGTCCTTTTGTTGGCAGCAGTTCTTTGTTCAGGAATTTCGCATTATATTCCTTTACCGAACGTACCGATGCCATCTGCAACAGCTTGTATCGGTTATCCATCTCGACACAAAGAGACTTGAGAGTTCGTACAACCTTGTTCACATCAGTGATGATAGGTTCATTCTCACCATCGAGCTTTGCAAGGAAGTGCTTTTCGAGGACACCGTAAAGGCTCAACTCCACCATTTTTGGATCGACCATTACAAACTTGAGATATGCAGGGTGCATCTTGAACAGCAATGAAGTGATGATAGCATTCAAACCGACCGACTTACCCATACCGGTAGCACCGGCAACAAGCAAGTGGGGCATCTTCGCCATATCCACCATATACACCTCGTTCGAGATTGTCTTTCCTAGCGCAAGAGGCAACTCCATATCCGTCTCCTTATATTTGCGGCTATTGAGAAGCGAAGCCATAGGAACAATCTGCTTGTGGGCATTGGGGACCTCAACACCGATAGTTCCCTTACCCGGAATAGGCGCAACGATACGGATACACAGAGCAGCAAGACTCATGGCTATATCATCTTCAAGATTTCTGATTTTCGCTATTCTGACACCGGGAGCAGGAGTAATCTCGTAAAGTGTGATTGTAGGACCTACTGTTGCCTTTATAGAGCTTATCTCTATACCGAAGTTCTTCAACACCTCAACAATCTTATTGGCATTGGCAGCCTGCTCGTCTTTGTCGATTGACTGTACTGACTGTTCATACTCATCGAGCAGATCGATTGTAGGTGGCTTGTAATAGCTCAATTCATCTTTGGGATTTATCGGACGGAACATTTTTCCACCCATATCCTCATCACCCTCAGCCTGCTCCACCTCCATAGCAAGAAGTGCATCTTCGGAATTTGTAGCTTGTCCTATAGAACGCGCCATTGCGTCGAACTGCATTGCAAGGTCATCATCATTGCCCGATGCCTCGTAAGAATCCTCATCGTCATTGTCACATACAGCAACTTCCAGTTCGGTATCATCACCAACTGTCACCACCACAGGGAGCGGGGTTGCCGGTTCGTCTTCAGCCGATTCATAACCATCAGCAATCTCCACAACCGCGTCTTCGGCTGTCTCGGTTTTCTTTTCCTTTCTCAAAGCATTGAGAGCAAAGAGATTTCTCATCCAAGTGATTGTATCACGTGATATATATATCATGAAAAGAATCAACGACACAACAAGAAGCAGAACAAGACCGACAATACCTATATGCTCCACAAACAGAGCCTTCATGTATTCTCCATGCGCTCCGCCCGGAGAGACATAACTTTCTTCAAGAATATCACCGAACAATAGGGCAAAAAGCAATGAGAACCATACAATACTGAAAAAGAGATACACCACCCAGCGGCCAAGCCTGAAGCTGAATAGGCGCATAAGACGTATCGCAACGAGTGACAGCAGAGGCAGAAACAGCAATGATGCCCAACCGAAACAATCGTTTATAAGAAATCTTGCAACAACAGCGCCACCCTTGCCCGATGTATTTGAGACAGGATTATCAATCTCCGAACCGGCTATGACTTCAAGTGCCGACTGGTCGGCACCGCCTGTTGAGAAGAACGATATGAATGAACTGCACAAGAATATTGCAAAAGCTGCAAATATCAATCCGAGCACAAACTGCACGTTGTGATTCCTGAAAAAGAGCACAGCCTTGCGATACCAATCCCTGACAGATGAAAACACCCCTTTTTTATTATTTTTTTTAGCCATATAGAATCCTGTTACAATTAAGACTGGACCTGCTGATTGTCATATAAAACGCAAGTCCGGAAATTCACAAACGCGAAGATACGAAAAAAAATAAATACCTTTACCTGATAGCTCCGCTATTTTTTGTAACTTCGCGAGCAGAAAAAAGAACATGCCACAAAAAATGGAAAAAGAAGATATAGTATTTTCGAGAAACACCGTTGAATTCGTGACCGTAGCGGCCGAATTTTGCGCTTATCTTGAACGCACAAACGAGCACGACCGCAAGGAATTTGTCGAGACATTGCTCAAGTTGCTGCCTCTGTTGTACATCAAGGCACAAATGTTGCCTGACGAAGATAAAATAAGCGATGAGGACATGGAAGATTTCGTGACAGAGGACAGTTACGAAGTTCTCCGCATGACCATTTTCGACCTGCTTGCCGACAAGGACTCATATCTGGACGTATTCGTTGCCGAAATGAAATACAGCGATACACCTGTAACAAAAAGCATTTCGGAGGACCTTGCCGACATATATCAGGATATCAAGAACTTCGTCTGCCTCTTCCAACTCGGCATAAACGAGACCATGCACGATGCCATAATCGAATGCAACGAACACTTCCAGCAATATTGGGGACAGACACTCGTAAATACATTGCGTGCATTGCACGACATAAGATACAGCACGAACCTGGACGAAGAAGAGGAGGATAATGAGTAATTACTGCACACATATCGAAAAAAGTGCCATCAGCGCCATGCCCACAGTAGTGTTCGAGGGGCGCATTATAACAATAGACACAGTTGAAGCTACGGACAAAGCCATAAAGGCATTATCCGGTGAAACACTTATAGGATTAGACACCGAGACACGTCCCTCATTCAAGAAAGGCGTACAGCACGGCGTATCGCTTATACAGCTATCCACCGCCGACACATGTTTTCTTATAAGATTAAACCGTGTCGACATGCCCGATTCATTGATTTCATTGCTTGAGAACAAGAACATAATCAAAGTAGGCATATCGTTGCACGACGACCTGCAGGCTTTGGGCAAACGCAAGAAATTCAAGCCAGAAGGATTCATTGACCTACAGAAGTATGTAAAGGAGTTCGGTATAGAAGACATGAGCCTGCAGAAGATTTTCGCAATAGTGTTTGGCCAACGCATATCAAAGAGCCAGCAGCTCAGCAACTGGGAAAACGACGTGCTTACCGACAAGCAGAAGGCATACGCGGCAACCGATGCATGGGCATGCCTGAAATTATACAACCAACTGAAACAAACAAAATAAGAATAATATGGAAAAACATGTCATACTCAAGAAGGGCAAAGAGGAGTCATTACAACGTTTTCACCCTTGGATATTTTCAGGAGCGATCCAACGCATAAACGGACAACCCGAAGAAGGTGATGTAGTTACCGTGTACACCAACGACCACCGTTTCATTGCACGTGGACATGTACAGGTAGGCAGCATCGCTGTACGCGTACTCACATTCAATGACGAGCCTATCGACCAGCAATTCTGGAACAGACGTATTGCCACCGCATACGACCTTCGCGAGCGTACAGGCATATCGTCACGCGAGGACAACAACACATACCGTCTTGTCCATGGTGAGGGCGACAATCTTCCCGGACTAATAATAGACATATATGGCGACACAGCCGTAATGCAGGCACACAGCGTGGGCATGCACGTAAGTCGCATGCAGATAGCAGATGCACTCAAAGAGGTGCTTGGTGACAAAATCAAGAACATATATTATAAATCGGACACCACACTGCCGTATAAAGCAGACATCAACAAGGACAACGGCTACATCATGGGTGGCAATGCAAGCAACATTTCAACCGAATATGGCTTAAAATTCCACATCGACTGGTTACGTGGCCAAAAGACAGGTTTCTTTGTCGACCAACGCGAAAACCGCTCTTTGCTCGAAAAATACGCAAAAGGACGCAAATTGCTCAACATGTTCTGCTACACAGGCGGTTTTTCCATTTACGCTCTGCGCGGAGGTGCCGAGATTGTACACTCTGTCGACAGCTCATCAAAAGCCATTGACCTTACAAACGCGAATGTTGAAATAAACTTCCCCGGTGACACACGTCATCAGGCATACGCAGAGGATGCATTCGACTTCCTCGACCGCATGGGCAACAACTACAACCTTATAATTCTTGACCCACCGGCATTTGCGAAGCACCGCGACAGCCTGCGCAACGCCCTGATAGGCTACCGCCGACTGAATGCAAAGGCTATAGAGAAGATACAGCCCGGCGGAATCCTCTTTACATTCTCATGTTCACAGGTAGTAAGCAAGGAGAATTTCCGTACAGCCGTATTCACAGCAGCCGCTATGGCAAAGCGTAACGTGCGCATACTGCACCAGCTTACCCAACCTGCCGACCATCCGGTAAACATATATCACCCTGAAGGAGAGTACCTCAAAGGATTGGTCCTTTACGTGGAATAAATGACATAACAGAGATTTTCTATCAAAACACCCAACTTTTTAGGCGCAAAGATTTTGCCACATGAAAAACATTTACTACCTTTGCACCTCGAAAGCCATTACACTACATTTGTTACCAGCAAATAAAAATTAAAACAATAAAATAAAATGAAAAAAGACATTCATCCCGCAGCTTATCGTCCGGTTGTATTCAAGGACATGTCAAACGGCGACTGTTTCCTTTCACAGTCAACATGCAACACTAAAGAGACTATCGAATTCGAAGGTGAGACTTATCCATTGATCAAGCTTGAAATTTCAAACACTTCTCACCCATTCTACACAGGTAAGGCTAAGCTTGTCGATACAGCAGGTCGCGTAGATAAGTTCATGAGCCGTTACGGTAAGACTTTGAAGAAGTAATCAAAGCAAAAAAGATATAAAAGAAGGTGTATTCAGTACACCTTTTTTTATGCCGATAAGCGAACAGGCATAAAACCATCCACAAGCCCACATCAGCAGGATATAAACAGACCGACTATGGGAAGAAAGAAATTTTCACAACGCGAAATAAGCATCATACGCAAGTTGCTCGGCAGGAAGATGGCCGGCAACCGTGCACAGCAAAAGATGGTACGCCACACATTGCGTACCGTATTTGAATTCAACATTTCCGACTTCAACATACAAGGGAAAGCATTCGGACAGGCCGATTTGGACGAATGTGTACGCCGTGGAAGAATACAGGTGCTTGACGAAGCTACCATCGAAGCAATGAAGCTGCGCCACGCCGAAAAAAGACAACACGACGAAGCACTTGTCCAGGCAGAAGCCATCGCTGACGGCGAGGCCGTCGATTGGCAGAAAGTACTCGAAGAGTGGAACGAATACTACGCCAATAACCCGGAATAACCCCACGAAATCATTGGATAAAACCAAAAACAGACCTTTTCAACAACCGGCAGTGAGCAAAACAGCCACTGCCGGTTGTTTTTGTTATCAAAAATATCTATCTTCGCGAATTAAAGCAAACGAAAGACAATGAATACCCAAACAAATAAAGAGTTCTACCAGAACGCAATGCGCAATGGAACTATACTGGGCGCGGTGTGGAGCATCATGTACCTATTGCTGTTCGCAGGAACAACAAACATGATGTCAATATTCACATGCCTTATATTATACTTCACCTCACCATTCATAGCCGCAAAACTTGCGATAAAATTCCGCCGTAATGAGTGCGAAAACCGAATGGGTTATATGCAGGCATGGACATTTGTTTTTTACATGTACATATGTGCAACACTGTTGAGCGCACTTGTTTCGTACATATATTTCCGTTTCTTTGACGAAGGAGCATTCTTCATGTCGCTACAGAACATGCTCAATGAGAGCATGAAGATTGCCGGGACCGACGAACTGATGACACAGCAGATAAAAGAGACACAAAACATAATAGACAACGCAACAACAGGCAGTTTTGTATGGCAGATAATGAACAATAACCTCGTAAGTTCCACTATCATGCCATTGGTAATAGCCATTTTTGTCAAGAATAACGATAAACAAGCAAAAGAATAATATATGGACATTTCTGTTATCATACCGCTTTACAATGAAGCCGAGTCGCTCCCCGAACTGACATCGTGGATTGAACGTGTAATGGCTGAAAACAGTTTTACATATGAAATAATTTTCATAAACGACGGCAGCACCGACAACTCATGGGAAGTCATTGAGCAGCTAAAGGAGAAGAACGACAACATACATGCAATAAAGTTCCGTCGCAACTACGGCAAATCGCCGGCTCTGTACTGCGGTTTTGAACGCGCCAAAGGAGATGTTGTAATAACAATGGATGCCGACCTACAGGACAGTCCGGACGAGATCAAGCCATTGTATGACATGATAACAAAAGAGGGATATGACCTTGTATCGGGTTACAAGAAAAAACGTTACGATCCCCTGAGCAAAACAATCCCCACCAAACTGTTCAATGCAACAGCACGCAAGGTGTCCGGCATAAAGAACCTGCACGACTTCAACTGCGGACTCAAGGCATACCGCAACGAAGTCGTAAAGAACATCGAGGTCTATGGAGACATGCACCGCTACATCCCATATCTCGCAAAGAATGCAGGATACGACAAGATTGGCGAGCGCGTGGTACAGCACCAGGCACGCAAATACGGTAAAAGCAAGTTCGGAATAAGCCGCTTCTTTCATGGATACCTCGACCTCATGTCACTTTGGTTCCTTGCAAGATTCAGCTATCGCCCAATGCATATTTTCGGCCTTTGGGGCTCATTGATGTTCTTCATAGGATTCATAGCTGCAATAGTTGTCGGTGGAAGCAAACTGTATGCATTGGCAAACTGCATGCCGAGCCGACTTGTCACCGACTCACCCTACTTCTACATATCACTCACCATGATGATCTTAGGAACACAGCTGTTCCTGACCGGCTTTGTCGCAGAACTTGTAAGCCGCACATCGCAGGAGAGAAACAGATACAACATTTCAAAGGAGATATGATAAGAAAAGCAACAACAGCAGTGGTGGCTATACTGCTTGCCGTATGCGCATTGATTGCAGGCAGCTGCGACAGCGGATACGAGTGCGGTATAGAAAAGACATCGTACAACAGGATAAAATTCTACAACATCGACGAAAACAACATTGAAAGCGAATACAGTTTTCCTGAAGTCATCACGGTTTCGCTCATCGTAAACGGCGAGGATTCCATTGTCATAAACCATTTGAAAAATGCCACAGATCTGAAGCTGCCGATAAGCTACACCAATGCATGTGACACCGTTGTATTCAGCTACGACAATAACGCCACCGACACCCTATATATAAAGCATGAGAATTACCCCTATTTCATCTCTATGGAGTGCGGATTAGCAATGTATCATAGATTGCTGGACGTAACATACACAAACGCATTCATTGATTCAGTTGCCATAATAAACGACTACGTCAATTTCGACAACAATGAGAATATTAAGCTATATCTTGTTCAGTAGCATTCTTTTGCTTACTCCTGCAACAGTACAGGCACAAAAGACCGAAAAAGAAGAGAAGAACGATACTGAATACAGATTCTTCTCGTTCAACGGCATAGGTATACAAGCCGATCTTTTCGGATATATATACTCCCTGATAGGTGAATACACATATACAGAAGGAGCGATAGAGGCAAATATAGGCAACAAGCTATACCCTATTGCCGAAGTCGGTTACGCATGGTGCAACTACACCGAGGAAACGAACAGAATGCATTATAGGACAACCGCACCATACTATAAGGTCGGCTTCAACTATAATTTTTACACAAAAAAGGAGAATCCCAATCCACGAAACTACATATATGGTTTGGTACGCGTTGGTTGGTGCAATTTCAAATACGACATTGATACGCCCGAAATAACCGACCCTGTATGGGGTGACAAGACAGCGCTGAACCTAAGCAATGCCGACGGAGCAAGCATATGGGCTGAAATTGGCGCAGGAATAAAGGTAAAGATTGCCAAAGGATTCCACATGGGTTGGAGTGTACGCTATAAATTTAGATTTACAGAGAAGAGTACCCCCTATTCAAAGATGTGGTACATTCCTGGATTCGGAATCAACAAAAGCACATGCTTCGGCGGCACATACAGTCTAATATATGATATTCCTTTTAAGAAACAAAAATAAAGAATGAAAAACCAAGTATTCAAGAAATCCAGTTCCTTATTTTTCTTATAACAAAACAAAAAACATGAATAACAGACTTAATTTCTGGAAAATCCTATTCCTTATTTTTCTTATAATAGGAACCGTATATATACTGGGTAAGCAAAAGACATACATAACAAGCAGCGGTAAGATATTCGGAACTTTTTACAACATAACGTACAGTAATGAAACCGACCTGCATAACGAGATAAGGAGCACACTTATGCAAGTGGACAACTCACTCTCGCCATTCAACAAGGAATCTGTAATAACAGCAATAAACAACAACACCTGTTTTGTTCCCGACAGTATGTTCATTCATGTGTTCACACTTGCACAGAGCATTTCTTCAAAGACAGATGGAGCATTTGACATAACTGTTGCACCACTTGTCAACGCATGGGGGTTCGGCTTCAAAAAAGG
>JAEIGA010017200.1_pt1 | contig 11012 bp, 4 predicted proteins | sample 9270691 | NCBI WGS metagenome assembly JAEIGA01 (sample SAMN17057246, study PRJNA624740) | gut metagenome | biome: biome; isolation source: fecal sample | host: Bos grunniens | place: China: Xizang | collected 2019 | reverse complement strand
TATGGGAGGAGTTGTCGGAAATACTTTAATAACAGAAACTGACTTTATTAATTCATGGCAAACACCTTATTTATCATATTGTGATGGTCTATTACAAGCATGTTCGGAACTTAAAACAGCTGATTTATCCAACCTTGACACTTCTCGTATATTATCAATGGATGGACTTTTCCAATCTTGTAGTAATATAGAAGAAGTAAATTTATCAAACTGGATAATAGATGGTAGTAAATTAATAAAACAACCCACAAATATGTTTAGTAGGTGTAATAAATTAAATAGAATTATAATGCATAACTGTAATGTTGATGCTGTAAATGAAATCATAAACTGGCTACCTACTAAATCATCTAGTGCAATGGGATCTTTAGATGTTACAGTATTTGACGATGTCAATAACCTTAATATAACAACAGCTAATGAAAAATTCTGGAATGTAACAGTTGAACAACAACCTCGTTTATATAAAATAACATCATATAGATTCGACAATACAAAAGCAAATCTTTTCCCGAAATTTAATGACGGATTTGAATATACCTATACTGATTCCGTAAAAGGAGGGGACACTTATAGAACTATATGGTCTTATAATCTTCCAACATTAGTTAAATTTAGTTCTAATGATATAGGTGAAGAAGCTGCTGGTAGCTTAATAATGATAGGTTATTGTCATTTTAAAGAAGTTTCTGATTTCTCTAATATGTTCAAAAACTGTAAACGATTAAGATTGTGTACAATACCTGCATTTGTAACAAATAAGGTTACAACATTAGCTTCAATGTTTGAAGGATGTGAAAGCCTAGTAAAAGTCACTATGGATGATTGGGATTTATCAAATGTTGAAGACATGTCTAATATGTTTAAAGGATGTAAAAAATTAGAAACCTTATATTTAATGACAATTGATAACTATAATGATTACAATTATTGTAATATAAATATAAACAATGGAAAAAATCCTAGTGTAACAGGATTCCTTGAAGGATGTTTAAATCTTAAAAATGTTATTATAAGTGCAAACGACCTTAACTATATTGCTAATGAACTTCCTGATAGAACGCTATTTAATCCATTATATCCAACATTAACACATGAAAGTAATCCAGAGGAAGTAAATCATCCAGAGATAAATAAACACCACTGGTATATAACTGGTTATGACTATTTAGATTTATATGTAATGATGGGTCAGTCCAACATGCAAGGTCAATCAGACATAGCTAGAGAATTTAATGTTCCAGATTATCAAGCAGTAACTTATTTATACAATACAGATGAAATAGCACAAGTTAAACATCCGTTTGGTGAAAATATACAAACATTAGGAACTTATGAAGAATTAGGATATTATCAATTAGAAGGTGCTGTTGGTTGTGAAACTGGTGAACCTTGGGGATCACTATCTCCTCATTTTGCAGCATCATGTTATGAACAAACAAAAGTTCCTATGTTAATGGTTCAATGTGCTCGTGGAGCTACAACTATGAAAAATTGGCTACCTGGAACAAAAGAACAAAGATATGAAATAGCGTTAGAAAAAATTCAAAAATCAATAGACGCTATTCAAACTAGATTAAATAGACCTATTAGAAGAAAACACTTAGTATGGTTACAAGGTGAAAGTGACGGTGCAGGAACATCTGTAGGAACTAAATGTGCTACTTATAAAACTAGATTCCTACAATTCTGGACAGCTATTAAAGAAGCTTGTGGTTTTGAAGCTTGTTTAATGATAAGGGTTGGTAAATTCAGAGAAGGATATAGTTACAACTGTATTCCTATAATAGAAGCTCAAGAACAATTAGCTAATGAAAATGAAGATATTATAATGATAACTAGAGTAACAGGTTATTTACAATATCGTGAACAAAATCCAGAAAATCCAACATTACAACATGCTTTCCAAGGATATCCTACAGGAAATCATGATCATTATACTTGGACTGGATATAAACTAGTTGGTGAAACTGCTGGAAGTAGAGTTGGTGAGTATATAAATACAGGAATAATGCCACCATTAGAACCTGAGCCATATAGTGATGTTAATTCTATAAATTAAATACATAATATATTTTGTCTAATCAAACAACTGTATAAGATAGAACTGTATATGATTTCTATCTTATACAGTTTAGACTTATTAAAAAAAGGAGTTGAATAAGTTGGATAAATTAATAAATAAAGCCAAATTGGAGAGAATGATCATAGCTTTAAATGAACGTTATGAAGAATTGGTTAATAATGAAAAAGCTCGTGCACAATCAAAAGAAGAAGAAATTGCAACTAGAGCAGAAGAAGCAATTAACATGCTTGGCGGGAAATCTATTGTTTATATTTCCAAGGAAGAATATGACAATCTAGATGAAACTGCAAAAAATGATGATACTGTTACATATTTTATAACAGACGCTGAAAATGATTTACAATCACGAGAAGATGGCAATCTTATAACCGAAGATAAAACAATAGTAGGTGCAATAAATGAAGTGCACGACATGTTTGGCGGGAAATCTATTGTTTATATTTCCAAGGAAGAATATAATAATCTAGATGAAACTGCAAAAAATGATGATACTGTTACATATTTTATAACAGACGCTGAAAATGATTTACAATCACGAGAAGATGGTAATCTTATAACCGAAGATAAAACAATAGTAGGTGCAATCAATGAGATACATAATATGCTTGGTGGGAAATCTATTGTTTATATTTCCAAGGAAGAATATGACGATCTAGATGAAACTGCAAAAAATGATGATACTGTTACATATTTTATAACAGACGAGGAAGATGATTTCCAATCACGAGAAGATGGTAATCTTACAACTGAAGATAAAACAATAGTAGGTGCAATCAATGAGTTAGATGAAGCCTTATTTAATGTAGCTGCCAAAGCTATTGAATTAGATAATTACAAGGCAGATAAATCAGATTTAGAAATAATAGATGCCATAACACTTAATGGTTATTCTTTATGGGTAGGTACGACTTCAGATCTTGAAGCTATCGAGACAAAAGATCCTAATACAATATATTTTGAAATAGATGATGATTCTGAAGCATCTGAAGACGTAGTTCAAGTTGATGTTATAGATGGAATGTTACATCTTACTACAGATAAATATCAAATAACTGAAATGATTGAAGGTACTGAAATAGTATTACCAGAAGTAGATCGATTTACAGAAATACATTTATATTTTAATTCAGTATCATTAAATAGTATAGTTCTCCCTGAATGTAAATGGAGAGTCGAGTCTAATGTGGAAGAAGCCAATTAATTTGAATTAATAGCCACTTATAATACAAGATATTGGTTAATAAATGTATTATGTTATAGTTAAAAAAGATTACAACGAAAGTCTTTATAATTATTATAGAGACTTTCATAATATTTAAAGGAGCTGAAAAATAAAATGTTGAAAGAAATTAGTATGAGATTAGTTGAATGTAATAAAAAATTAAATAAAGCAATGAATAATTATAACGAAGTACAATTAACAGATATTAACGAAGAAAAAGAAGCATTAAATCAAGAAATTTTAGCATTAATACTTTCAATAAAAGAAAGTCAAAATGAAATTAGACAAAATAGACGTTTGATAAAAAAAGGAATGGACTTAGTTGAATTAGAACAATTGATATCTGAATTAGAAAATAATATAATCATATTAAATGAAAAAATACAACAATTTAATTCAATATAAATGAAAGGAGTTGATAGTATGTATGATTATAAATTTAAACATATATATTCTGGATATTGGTATTCGATAGCACATGGTATGGATGGATATATTTATGGGTCTGGATTGAATGATGAAGGTCAATTTGGAACAGGTGAAATTGAAAAACCTATTGAAACATCATTCATAGAACTACCTAACATTCCAGATATAAAACAAATAGCTTGTGGTATGGGACATACAGTCATACTAAAAAATGATGGTACGGTGTGGTGTTGTGGGAATAATTACCAATACCAATTAGGATTTAAAAATCCAGTTTTTGAATATTGTATTAAACAAATTCCTGAATTATCAGATATAAAACAAATAGCTTGTGGTTTACAGTGTTCATTCGCATTAAAAAACGATGGTACTATATGGGGTGCAGGTGCTCCACTATGTTTAGGTATTGGTATTAATCGTACCACTAATACAGGATTTGTTCAAATCCCTAATATAACGGATGTGAAGCAAGTGGAATGTGGTGGTACACATACGTTCATACTAAAAAATGATGGTACAGTGTGGTGTTGCGGAAAGAATACAAAAGGACAATTAGGGATAAATAGTACTACTAATGCTAACACTTTTACTCGAGTATCTATAACTGATGTAAAAGAAATATACGCAGGTTATGATACTACAGTTGTAATAAAAAATGATGGAACTGTATGGGCTTGTGGTGATAATAGTGTTGGGCAACTTGGATTAGGTAATAAGACTTCAAAGAAGACGTTTACACAAATACCTAATATATCTGATGTTAAACAAGTATGTGTTGGTTCCGGTCATATCTTAATATTAAAAAATGATGGTACTATTTGGGGTTGTGGATATGCTGGGGCACTGGGATTAGGTGATATGAATTCAACTACTAGGTTTACACAAATACCTAATATATCTGATGTTAAAGAAATAAGTGGAAGCGGACAACATAAACTCGCTGTAAAAAACGATGGTACATTATGGGTAACTGGTCATAATGCACAAGGGCAATTAGGGTTAGGTGATCTGACTAACCGAAAAGTATTTACTCAAATACCTAATATGTCTGATGTTAAATTAATAGCAGATAGTATTATCTCTACAATTGTAGTAAAAAATGATGGTACTATTTGGGGTTGTGGAGATAATAAGAATGGAGTATTATTTGGAATAAAATATTATAATAAAAATAGAGAATTTAAAAAGATTTATAATGAACCAGTAAAAAAAGTATGGATTAACCCAGAATATTATTGTACATATATTTTAAAAAACGATAATACTTTATGGGCTACTGGAGGGAATTGGGACGGTCAATTAGGAATTGGAAATAATGATTATAACAATGTATATGAATTTACACAAGTATCAGATAATGTGAAAGACATATCATTTACAGATTCTGCGACGATTATATTAAAGAATGATGGTACTATATGGTTTACTGGTTTGAGTGAATATGGAGAAAGTGGTATGGGTGTATATGATGAGCCTATATGGACACCTATTCAAGTTGATATAGATAATGTTAAAAGAGTTATCGCTGGAAACTATTATTCACTTTTCTTAAAAAACGATAATACTCTATGGGGTTGTGGACAAAATAATCGTGGACAATTAGGATTAGGACATACTAACAACGTAAATACAATAACTCAGATAGCTGATAATGTAAAAGATGTAAAGACATCTTTTTATTCAACTCATACAGTTGTATTAAAAAATGATAATACTCTATGGGGTTGTGGATATAATGCTTATGGTCAATTAGGATTAGGACATAAAGACAACGTAACTACAATGACTCAGATAGCTGATAATGTAAAAGATGTAATAATAAAAGACGATGCAACTCTTATAATAAAAAATGATAACATGCTATATGTGGCGGGATTTAATAGTAATTATGAATTAGGTATCACCGATGTACATCCAATTACTACTTTTACGAAGTCATTTGATGACGTTAATAATGTATATCACGAATACACTACGGCTTTTGCAATAAAAAATGATGGTACTTTATGGGTATGTGGTAGAGATTATTACGGATTCTCTGGATTTGAAATAGATGATCATACTAAACGTCGCACATGGACTCAAATAGATTTTCCTGAAGATGCAACAAATATAAAAGAAATAAATGCATTTGATGAACATACATTTATAATAATGAATGATGGTTCTGCATATTTCTGTGGAACTAATAATTATGGTGCAAACGGTTGTCATCCATCAATAGCTGAAAATGTTCATACGATTACAACATTCACTAAATATGAATTACCTAAAAAATTTAATGACTATACAACTATAATCAATGGAGAAATCGTTGATATAGATAATGGAACATGTGGTAATTATCATGAAGCATTGATAGATGAAAATAAACGTATATTTGTTAAAGGTGATAATAATTACGGTCAATTAGGACTTGGAGATACAGAAGACAGAGACGAATATGTTGAATTAGGTATTGCTGATATTGATAATATAAAAGCAACTAAAGAAATAACTATTATCAAAAAAGATGGTAAATATTATGTTGCTGGTAGATATGTAGGTAATGAGTTTACAGAATATAAATTTTAGAATAATACTTAAGTACAATTTACAGAAATTTCTAAATATCTTATTTTATAGAAAGGACGTGAAAATATAAATGACAGATATAAATGTAAGTGAATATTCAGAACAATCGGAAGAACTTGAATATCAATCAGAAGATAAAAAACGTAAGTTTGGAGTGGAAATACAAAAAATAATAAATGAGGTGATGAATAATGACAATAAATGATAGTATAAATTATATGTCGGTTACTTTTGAAAATGAAGATCAAAGTAGTATAACACCTAATGACGTTGAAGTTGAAATTTTATCAATCGATAGACATTTAGTCACACAATATAAATTCGATAAAACAATATATGCAAACTTATTACCAGAATTCAATGCTGAATTTACTAATTATACTATAGAAGATATTGAAGAAGGAAATATAGTAAATAGAAGTATAAAAAGTACAGAATTACCTACAATAATAAGATTTGGTATCGACGAACAAGCTTCTCATTTTAGTGTAGATGAAACAGATAGAACTAAAAGTTTATTAGAAGTATTGTATTTAGATACTAATAACTTAACAAGTACAAGAAACATGTTTAGTTGCTGTATAAACTTAACTTATGTTAATACAGCTAACTGGAATACATCTCAAATAACTGATATGTCACAAATGTTTTATAAATGTATCATATTACCAGAATTGGATGTATCAAATTGGGATACAAGTAATGTTGTAAACATGGGTTATTTATTCTTCTATTGTAAAAACGTAAAAGCTTTAGATGTATCTAAGTGGGATACTAGTAATGTAACTAATATGGAATACGTATTCTGGAACGGAAATAGTTTAACAGAGTTAGATGTAAGTAATTGGGATACATCTAAAGTAACAAATATGAGCGTATTATTCTGTGGATGTAATCTACTAACTGAAATAGACGTGAGTAATTTTGATACTAGTAATGTAACTGAAATGTGGGGTATGTTTAGTGGTTGTAATAATTTAAAATCAATAGATGTTTCTAATTTTGATACTAGAAATGTTGTTGATATGGAATCGCTGTTTGAAGATTGTACGTCTTTAACTGAAATAGATTTATCTAATTTTGACACATCAAATGTAGTTTATATGTATGGAGTATTTACATATTGTGAATCTTTAAAAACAGTAAATGTAGATGGTTGGGATACTTCTAAAGTAGAAGATATGAGTTCCATGTTCGATGATTGTCCATTGTTGAAAGAATTAGATTTAAGTAGTTGGGTTACTGATAGTTTAACTACTGTAGAAGGTATGTTCTATGATTGTATAGGTTTAAAATCATTAAATATGAGTGGCTGGGATTTAACTGATGTTAATACAGAAAGCATGTTTGGTTTATGGTTTTATACAGATCAATCATTTATATTAAATGACGTAACAATGAATAACTCAAATTATAACTCAGTTAATAAAATTATATCTCAATTACCAACTAGAACAACTGATTCTATAGGTACTTTAAATATAGTAGGAGTAGATGATATATCTCAAGTTAATATAGAAGCAGCTCAAGCTAAATACTGGAATATTATCAGATATAAAATATTAGAATATAAATTTAATGCCTATATTTACGAAAATTTAATACCAGAATTTAATGTTGAAATTACTACATCTAATTATATAATTAGTGATAATGCTGATGAAAGAGTTATTGATGGAATTGTATGGGAAAGTGGTGCATTAGTAGATTCAACAGGTGGAGAATATGACAATTCTACATGTCGTAGAACTGCATTTATACAAGTACAGCCAAACGTGAAATATAAATTTAGTACTTGGGGACATGGTTTCTGGTATGATGCTAATAAAAATATGATAGGTGAAAAAGTATTTATTAATAATGCTGATAATGAAAATTTAATTGTTGCGACATCACCTACAAATGCAAAATATTTCCGTATGTATAGAGCAACTACAGATGCAATAGAATTGACAATATCAACTAAAATAGTAAATAGAACTATATATAGTAGTGAATTGCCTACTTTAATGAGATTTGGAAATAGTGATGGCACTGGACAGACACGACATATTAAACATGACAGCTTATTAGAAATACTATTTCTACGAGGAGATGAAATCACTGACGCAAGTTTAATGTTCCACCAATGTTCTAATTTATCAAGAATATGTCCATTTACATTAACTGCTAAAAACATATCAATTTATGGAATGTTTTCCGGTTGTAATTCACTATCTGAATTAGACACGAGTAATTGGGACACTAGTAATACATATGATGCTAGTTACATGTTCAATCATTGTACTAACTTAACAACAATAAATATGGACAATTTAGACGTTAGTAAAATAATTTCTATGCACTCTATGTTTGCAAATTGTTCTGGCTTAATATCATTAGGTATAAGTAAAGGGGATACTAGTAAAGTAACTAATATGAATAGTATGTTTAACAACTGTAAAAAGTTAACTTCATTAAATTTAACTAAATGGGATACTAGTAAAGTAACTAATATGAGAAGTATGTTTAACAACTGTCGTTCTTTAAAATCTTTAGATTTAAGACATTTTAATGTAAATAAAGTTACTGATATAAGAACTATATTCAATAACTGTCATGTGATAAATGATATAAATATAAGTGGATGGAATCTTGCTAATGCAACTCAAGTAGCTGGTGCGTTTGATAATATTCATAAAATAAATAGAATATTAATGCATGGTTCAGATTATAATTCAGTTAATAAAGTTATATCAAATTTACAAACAAGAACAGCCGATACTGTAAGTACATTATACATGGGAGGAGTAGATGATATAACTCAAGTTAACATAACAGATGCTCAAGCTAAGTATTGGAATGTTGATAATAAAATATTTGTAGCAGAGTATAAATTTGATAAATATATAAACGAAAATATACAACCTATAACTAACAGTGGATTTAAATACACATTCGAAGATATCGAAGATAGAAATATCGTTACTAGACGTATATATGCAGCTACTGCCGAACCTGATGTATCACGTAATATAGTACTAAGAACAATATTCGATAATGGATGCGGTACACCTATATTACTTAAAAATGGTGATATACAATTTGCAACAAACTGCTGGCAATGTTATACAATAGATTTAGCTGGATATGAAGGAAAAACTGTTGATATATCATTCACTGCGGTCGGAGAAGCAGGTGAATGGGCTGAACTTGATATTGGTCTTTGGAATGGTGATGATTATGACTATTATGAAATGGAAATAGGTGAGACTATTGGGTCAACTAATAAGATTTTCACATATAACAAATCTTTTATTATAAGTAGTAACACTTCTGACTTACAAATGGATGGTATGTATGTAATGTTAACAGATGTGGAAATAATGGTTGATGGTGAAAATATATTCCGTAGTAATTTTAAACCAGAGTATAAATTAAATAGTGCAGGAACTCATTATCTTGATATACCTTATTATAAAGACGGTGATCTTTATTACTCACAAATCTGGGATGATTTATATATCGATGTTCATCAATATAAAGGAAAAGATGTAACAATATCATTTGATATAACATGTATTTCTTCAACTAATCTTGATTGGTCGTGTTTAGAAATAGGTAAACGAAATGACGAAGATGGTGTATTTGAATTTTACGACGAGTTTGTAATAGATGATTATTTTGATGAGGATTATACATTCAGCTACAGTAAAACAGTTACTATTGATGATTACACTAATGAAATATATTTTGGTGGTATGGGTGTTAGATTATCAAATTTCAAAATGATAGTTCATAATGTTGAATCAGAAGATCCTACATCAATAAAATTTGAGGATTGTTCTGGATTAATAGGGATAGATTATCTCGATACTAGTACACTTACGACTCTTATCGCCACATTTAATAATTGTCCGGATTTAGAATATGTTAATGCTACAAACTGGAATGTTAGTAATGTAACTAATATGTCATGGGTGTTCTATGGTTGTAAATCATTAACTTCAGTAGGTGATTTATCTAATTGGGATGTTAGTAATGTAACTACTATGCGTGATATGTTCTTTCAATGTAGTAAATTAACTTCAGTAGGTGATTTATCTAATTGGGATGTTGGTAATGTAACTGATATGTATTATATGTTCTATCAATGTAATAAATTAACTTCAGTAGGTGATTTATCTAATTGGGATGTTGGTAATGTAACTGATATGCAATACATGTTCTGGAATTGTAATGTATTAACTTCAGTAGGTGATTTATCTAATTGGGATGTTGGTAATGTAACTACTATGAGAGGTATGTTCTGGGATTGTAATAAATTAACTTCATTAGATTTATCTAATTGGGATGTTGGTAAAGTAACTGATATGTATTGTATGTTCTGGGATTGTAATTCATTAACTTCAGTAGGTGATTTATCTAATTGGGATACTGGTAAGGTAACTGACATGTCATGGATGTTTGGACGTTGTTATGACTTAACTTCAGTAGGTAATCTATCTAATTGGGATGTTAGTAATGTAACTAATATGGAATACATGTTCTGTAGCTGTGGATCATTAACACAATTAGATCTATCTAATTGGGATGTTAGTAAAGTAACTAGTATGCGTGATATGTTTGGATTATACGAAAATGGTATTGAAAATGACACGGGATGTAGATCATTAACTTCAGTAGGTGATTTATCTAATTGGGATGTTAGTAATGTAACTG
>JAEIGA010017199.1_pt1 | contig 11014 bp, 7 predicted proteins | sample 9270691 | NCBI WGS metagenome assembly JAEIGA01 (sample SAMN17057246, study PRJNA624740) | gut metagenome | biome: biome; isolation source: fecal sample | host: Bos grunniens | place: China: Xizang | collected 2019 | reverse complement strand
ACGAGGTCCCAAGCGTCGCCGTCGTAGCAGATAGCGCAGGCGATGAGTTTAGTGCCATCGAGAGTGGAGCCACCACCTACGGCGATGATGAATTCTACGTTTTCAGTCTTGCCTAGTTCGACTGCACGGCGAAGAGTTTCTACTTTAGGGTTAGGTTCGATGCCCCAGAATTCGACGATTTCGTGGCCTTTGAGAGCTGCGATGACTTGGTCGTAGACACCATTGCGTTTGACACTACCGCCACCGAAGGTGAGCATTATTTTGGTAGGGCGAGAGAATTGACGTTCGATTTTGGCTATTGAGCCTTTGCCAAAGATGAGTTTGGTTGGGTTTTGGAATTCGAAGTTTAGCATAGTATTAAAGTTTTAGTCAACAGTCAACAGTCAACGGTCAACAGTTGGAGATTATTTATTTTTGCATATTGTAGAGTTTGGTGTATTGTCCGTTGAGGGCAATGAGTTGGTTGTGAGTGCCTTGTTCGATGATACGGCCTTCGTGGAGAACGCAGATGAGGTCGGCCGATTTGATTGTAGATAGGCGATGGGCTATGACGATAGCAGTGCGATTTTGCATGAGGTGCTCTATGGCATCTTGTACGAGGCGTTCGGACTCGGTGTCGAGAGCAGAAGTGGCTTCGTCGAGGATGAGGATAGGAGGGTTTTTGAGAATAGCGCGAGCAATAGATATGCGCTGACGTTGACCACCAGAGAGGCGCGAGCCGCGGTCGCCAATGTTGGTTTGATATCCATCGGGGGTAGCCGTGATGAAATCGTGGGCATTGGCAATGCGAGCAGCCTGTTCGACTTCGGCTTGAGTGGCAGATTCGACTCCAAAGGTGATATTGTTATATATGGTGTCGTTGAAGAGGATAGCCTCTTGATTGACATTGCCCATTAGGTGGCGAAGGTTGTGTGTAGAGAGATGGCGAATGTCGATGCCGTCGATTGAGATAGAGCCCTCGATGGTATCATAGAAGCGAGGGATGAGGTCGACGAGAGTAGATTTGCCAGAGCCAGATTGTCCGACTAGGGCAATGGTTTGCCCCTTGGAGATGGTTAAGTTGATGTTTTTTAGCACCCACTCGTCTTGGTATTTGAAAGAGACATTGTTGAAACGTATTTCGTTGTTGAATGAGTTGATAGTTTGAGGGTTTGATGGTTCGGATATATTGTTTTCGGCATCGAGGACAGCATCGATGCGTTGGAGCGAGGCTAATCCTTTTTGGATGCTATAGCCAGCTCGAGAAAGTTCTTTGAAGGGGTTGATGATGCTATAGAATATGACAAGATAGTAGATGAATTCAGGGGCAGAGATGCCACCGTTGCCCGAGAGGATGAGGTAGCCGCCATACCAAAGGAGAATGGCGATTACAGTGGTGCCGAGAAATTCGCTCACGGGATGGGCAAGGAAATAGCGAGTGTGTATACGATTGAACGTGTGGCGAATGGTTTCGTTGAGATTTTGGAAGCGTAGATTTAGTTTAGATTCAGCGTTGAAGGCTTTGATGACGCGAAGTCCGCCGAGGGTTTCTTCGATTTGAGATATTAGTTCGCCTGAGAGTTGTTGTCCGAGTAGGGATTTGCGTTTGAGAGATTTGCCTATGCGTCCGATTAGTAATCCGCTGATAGGCAGTAGGATGAGGACAAAAATGGTTAGTCGCCAACTCATAGTAAATAGGACTACGAGGTAGAGGATAATCATTATTGGGTTTTTGAAAATGGTTTCGAGAGAAGATATGATAGAAGCTTCGACTTCGGATACGTCGTTGGTCATACGGCTGATGATGTCGCCTTTTTTTTCGTGAGAGAAATAGCCTAGGTGGAGTGATGTGATTTTTTTATATATTGCGTTGCGGATGTCGCGTAGGATGCCAGTGCGTATAGGTACGAGAGATGCCGAGGCTAGGAATGCAGAGAGGGTTTTAAGCAAGGTCATAATGATGAGATATACACCTAGTAGCATAAGTGCAGAGGATGCTCCATATTGATTTATAAGAGATTCGATGTAGGCGTATATGTTGTTTTTGCAGATTTCGAGTAGAGAGTTGAGGGAGTTGATTTGAGAAAAAGGGATGAGAGAGTGGGTGTTAGTGTTCATACCGAAAAGGATTTGTAGAATCGGTATGATAGATGCAAATGAGAAAAGGTTGAATATGGCAGTGATGAGATTGAGAAAAATATTAGCAATCACATACCATTTATAAGGTGGAAGGAAACGACGGAATAAGGCGAACATAATTTTAATTAGTAAAGAGTAATTAGTGTTTGCAAAGTTAGTAAAAATAATTTATAAATTATCGCTTTGTTTAAGATTTTTGTAATACACGGTAAAAAAAAGTGAACTTTTTTACTCTTGTTTATAGTAAAAATTCATAATTTTTTGTTAACTTTGCAGATTATTAGAAATAAAAGAGAGTCGGAAGACTTTTTGAATTATTTTGTTATGGAACAATATATAGTATCAGCGCGAAAATATCGTCCACAGACGTTTATGTCGGTGGTTGGTCAGACAGCGTTGACTGCAACATTGAAAAATGCGATAGCCAATAATCATTTGGCGCATGCATATTTGTTTTGCGGTCCGCGCGGTGTGGGTAAGACTACGTGTGCGCGTATATTTGCAAAGACAATTAACTGTTTGAATCCAACATCGACAGGAGAGGCTTGTAATGAATGCGAATCGTGTAGAGCATTTAATGAGCAACGTTCGTATAATATACACGAATTGGATGCTGCGTCGAATAACTCGGTAGATGATATACGTGTATTGGTTGATCAGGTGAGGATACCACCTCAGATTGGTAAATATAGTGTTTATATTGTCGATGAGGTTCATATGTTGTCGACATCGGCATTTAATGCTTTTTTGAAGACATTGGAAGAGCCTCCAGCGCACGCTATATTTGTGCTTGCGACGACAGAGAAACATAAGATTATACCTACTATATTATCGCGTTGTCAGATATATGATTTTAATCGTATAACAATCAATGATACAGTGGCGCATTTGCAGTATGTGGCGAAGAATGAGGGAGTTGACGTGGAGGATATGGCGTTGAATGTGATTGCGCAAAAAGCTGATGGTGCGATGCGAGATGCGTTGTCGATATTTGACCAAGTGGTGAGTTTTTGTGGGAATAAGATTACGTATCAAGGAGTTATATCTAATTTGAATGTATTGGATTATGACTATTACTTTAGATTGATAGATGCTTTATTGCAAAATAGAGTACCAGAGGCGTTGGTGATATTTGATGAGGTGTTGAGTAAAGGTTTTGAAGGACAATATTTTGTTGGTGGTTTGTCGTCGCATTTGCGAGATTTGATGGTAAGTAAGGATGAAATGACATTGCCGTTGTTGGAGGTTGGGGAGTCGATTGCTGAAAAATATAAAGAGCAAGCAAAGCGATGTGAATTATGGTGGTTGTATAAAGCCTTGGAGTATGCTAATGATTGCGATTTGGCATATAGGGCTAGTAGGAATAAGAGATTGTTGGTAGAGGTGATGTTGATTAGGATATCAGGACTTATAGCAGGGGGAGTACAATCAAAAAAAGTTGAACCGGAGTTGCCATTGATAACTGTTGCGCCAACTCCGGTAGAACAACAAAAAGCAACAGAGTCAAAAAATATTGCACATCCAGCACCAGAGGTTCGTCAGTCAATAGAAAATATAGCTGCGGAGGATAATACGGTGAGAGCGTCAGAGGTAAAATCTCCAACAGTGGCGCCAGTTGTTGTGCAAATGCCTAAAGTAGTTACTGTTACGTTTTCGCCTGCGGCAAAGGAGGTAGAACCGAAAAAAGAGGTTGTATCACAGATAGAAGAAGAGCCTAAAGTGACAGAAGATGGCGTTAAAAGAGAAGATTTTGCAGATGAAGATTTGCAACGAGCGTGGAGAGTGTATGCAAGAAAGATTGAAGGTGAATTGCATACGTCTAATGCAATGGCTAATTTTTTGCCAAAAAAAGGAGCTGATTTTTGTATTGTTGTGAAATTGATAAATACGATGCAGTTGGATGCATTGAATAAGCACAAACGCTCGTTGGAACAATTTTTGGCTAAAGAACTTAATAATGATTTGATTAGGCTAGAACTTATAATAGAAGAGGAATTGGCTGAGCAAGTTTATGTTTCGGAAAGCGAAAGACTTAAGCATATGCAAGATGTGAATCCTGATTTTAAGAGGCTGAAAACAGTTTTAGGTTTGGATTTACTATAAAAAAAAGAGATGTAACTTTTGTGGGTTACATCTCTTATTTTTTTTTAATCGGCAAAAGGTTTTATGTCGCACATTTCTTGATATTCATCCCAATTTAGGTCATTTTCGACATATAAAGTTATTGGGAGTTGAGGAAATTCGGCAAGAGCTTCGTTTAGACGTTCGCCAAATACGCGAGAAGTGCGAGTGTAGAATACTAATGTGCGTTCGTTGTTGCCAGTATACATACCGGTTAAAATAGCAAGTTTGTCTTTTTCAACAGCCTTGCGAAGGGCATCAATGACTTTTTCCATTAGTTCGGCATCGTTGTCAGATGGCATACCATTATGAGTTGATTCGTATTGCCAATAAATTTCAACGCGTTCTTTGAATTTTTGGGAAAGGCGAAATTCGTCTAATTCATCTCGACCCGATATAAAAATAGGCATTTCATTATCGGTTTCAGCCATTGTGCTAAACCAATTGTCAGTTAGTTTCATAATAAATTTGAAATTTGAGAGTTATTCACTTCGCTCATAATTTTATCGCCTAAAGGCTCAAAGACCTTTGGTTCTTGCAACGCTCGGCATAACTCAAGAAAACTTGGTTATGCTCTTGCTTATTGCGAGAATTGAGAGTTGATTGTAAAATATAATTTTTAAATTTTACATTTCAACTTCCAAATCTTATTTAGATTTCCCAAGCGAGCGCACTTGCGCCAAGGATGGCAGCATCGCTTTCGTTTAGAGTAGAGAATAGCACTTTGATTTTATTACGCCAAATAGGCATAAGATTAAGGTTCATACTTTCGATGATAGGTTTATGAATTAAATCTCCGGCTTTGGTTAGTCCACCAAAAAGGATAATAGCTTCAGGGGCAGAGAATGCTACGAAATCGGCAAATTTTTCGCCGAGCATACGTCCAGTGAAAGCAAAGATATCTTTAGCAACTTCATCTCCTTCGATAGCGGCGTCAAATACATCTTTAGAAGTGATGTTTTCGGCAGGGATATTGCGGAGTGTAGTTTTGCGATCAGTAAGTTCGATAATTTCGCGAGCAGTGCGGGCTACGCCCATAGCAGAAGCATATGCTTCGAGACAGCCAGTTTTGCCACAACCGCAGATACGGCCATTGTTGCGAACTGCGCAAGTGTGACCAAGTTCGCCAGCAAAACCATCGTGGCCATAAACAACATCGCCATTAATAACGATACCAGATCCGACGCCTGTTCCAAGTGTGATCATAATGAAGTTTTTCATTCCACGAGCGGCGCCATAAGTCATTTCGCCTACAGCGGCAGCATTGGCATCGTTGGTTAGAGCAACAGGGACGCCAATTTGATTGCTGAGCATATCGGCAAATTTTACAATTTGGTTTTTAGCCCAAGTTAGGTTTGCTGCATTTTCGATACATCCGGTGTAGTAATTTCCATTAGGAGCACCTACGCCAATGCCTCGTATATCTTCTATTGAATATTCTTTGTCGATAAGTTTTTTGATGCCTTCTGCAAGGTCGTTTATAAACTCTTCGGGATTGTTTTGTGTGTTGCTTCGGATTGCAGTTTGTTTTAGCACATTACCGCGAGCGTCAACAATACCAAATTTAGCAGTTTGTCCGCCAAGGTCGATACCGATTACATAAGGTTTATTCATAATTTTAAATATTTGATTGTTAGTTGTTAGTTGAAATATTAGTGTTTATGTTTTTATATCCTATTATTGAATATATAAGCATATATATGATACCAGCCAATACGACATAGTAGCTATTAAGGAATCCAAAATTATCGGCCACCCAACCCTGAATTAGAGGTAAAACACCTCCACCGCATACCATCATCATAAATATGCCCGACGCAGTTGCAGTGTATTTGCCTAGACCTTCGACTGCGAGGTTGAATATAGATCCCCACATAACAGAAGTGCATAATCCACAGATAATTAGGAGTAATATGTTTATAGGAACTTCTTCGATGCCGAATGAAATGTCAGATCGAAATACAGGCATATTTACCATATCTTGCGGTAGTATTATTGCTAAAATGACGAGTAAGGCAGCAATAGAAGTTGTGGTTTTTAACATCGTTTTGCTAGATATATGCCCACCTATCGCAGCACCTATAAAACGACCTATTAGCATTAAGAACCAATAAGTTCCAACAATTGTTCCTGCCACGGCAGTATCCATATTTAGGTCGGATGTCATATACAGATTTGCAATATTGGGAATTCCAACTTCAACACCGACGTATATGAATATGGCGATAATGCCGAGATTAAAGTGGCGGAAAGAGAAAGCCGAGTGTTTATCTTTAATTTTAACGTCTGTTTTTTGCGAAGCAAGGTGAGGTTCAGGCATATCCATTAAGAATAGAACAATAAAAGCAAGCGTAAAAATGCCCATAGCGAGCCATAAGGCAGGATTGGCATCTTGAATTGTGCGATTAGCGGCATTACCCATAAGCATACCTACTAAAACGGGAGCGAGTGTGGCTCCAGTAGAGCCAAAAACACCACCAATTTGTATTAGTTGGTTGCCCTTTTTGCCACCACCGGCTAGGGTGTTGAGCATAGGGTTGCACACAGTATTTAATATACACATTGAAAATCCAGAAACGAAAGCTCCGCATAGATATATTGCATACGTGGCAGCTCCCATATACCCAGCAATATACATAATAGCAACACCAAATAATCCAACTAATACTGCAATTAAAGATGTGAATTTATATCCTTTTCGTTGTAATATTAATCCAGCCGGAATACCCATACAAGCATATGCGATAAAATTAGCAAAATTGCCTAGTTGCGACATAAAGTTAGAGGCATTGAATTGCGATTTTACAATCACGCCAAAAGGATTTTGTAGTCCGGTGACGAATGCAATCATAAAAAAGAGAGCAATCATCATTATGATAGGCAATATGTTTTTGTTTTTCATATTTTAGTAGTGAGTAGCGAGTAGTGAGACTTGCCATTCGGATTTGTTAGATTTATAGTAGCGAGATATTATAGATTGTTTTTCAAGAAAGTGTTGAAACGAGTATAGAGGTGATAACGAGTTTTAGCACCGAGGATACTATGATTTTTGTTAGGATATATTTGCATTTCAAATTGGATACCAGCTTCGACCAAAGCGTTGCAATATAGCATAGCGTGTTGTATATGAACGTTGTCGTCAGCGGTGCCATGACATAAGAGTAGTTTTCCTTTTAGCAAATGAGCTTTTTCGATTAAGTCAGACTGTTCGTAGCCGTGGTCGTTTTCTTGAGGTGTTGACATAAAACGTTCGGTATAGGCGGTGTTGTATAATCTCCAATCAGTGACAGGAGCAATTGAAATACCAGCTTTGAAGGTTTCGTTTCCATAGGTCAAGCAATTTAAGGCCATAAAACCTCCGTACGACCAACCCCAAATAGCCATTCTGTCTTCGTCGATGTAAGGTAATTTACCAAAATATTGAGCGGCGGCAACTTGATCTTCGGTTTCGTATTTGCCTAAATTCCAATATGTGCAAGTGCGGAATTCGTGACCACGAGCGCCAGTGCCACGACCATCAACGCAAGCCACAATATAGCCTTCTTGAGCAAGATAGTATTCCCAATCAGGTTTAAATCTGTCAAGAGCCTCTTGGCTGTTTGGACCAGAATATTGTACCATTACAAGAGGGTACTCCTTATTTTCATCAAAATTAGTAGGTTTGACGATCCATCCATAAAGATTAGTGCCATTTACGGCATTAAAATTGATAAACTCTTTAATAGGTAGTTTATATGAATCAAATTTTGCTTGCAATTCTTTATTATCAATGATTGTGCGCAAAACCTTTCCTTTAGTGTCACATAAAGAAAAAGTGTGGGCAGTTGTGGTATTATGGAATTGCGATACAATATATTTCATACCTTTAGAGAATGATGCAGAGTGAGTGCCAGGGCGAGGGTCGAGGTTTGTGATATTGCCTTTTTTATCAGCTTTGTAGATGTGACGTTGAGCCGGATGTTCTTTAGCAGCTTGGAAGTAGGCTGTTTTAGTTTTTTCGTCATAGCCATAATAAGCAGTAACATCCCATTCGCCTTTGGTAATTTGGCGTATTAAGTCTCCATTTGCACTATAGTGGTATATATGGCGCCAACCATCACGTTCACTCATAGCCACAAACGAGTTGTCGGTGTTGAACTTCAAGTGAGTGTAGTTGGTATAGTCGATGTATACTTTGTCTGATTCAGAGAGTAAAGTTCTTGCTACGCCAGAGCGAGGGTTTACACTTAATAAATCAAGTGTAGTTTGATTGCGATTCAAGCGTACAACAGCAAGAGATTCGTTGTCGTTGGTCCATTGAATAATAGGGAAATATATGTCATTACCTGTTCCGCAGTTCATTTGTTTTGTAGTGCGATTTTCGGTGTCATATACGTGTATTGATACTGTAGAATTTGTTTCTCCAGCTTTAGGATACTTATATGTGTAAGCATTGTCGTAAGGGTGGTCGTATACGTCAAACGAGAATTGTTTGATTTCGCTTTCATCGAATCGCACCCATGCCAATAATTTGCTATCTGGGCTCCATTCGAAATATCGAGTGCAACCAAATTCTTCTTCATATACCCAATCGGCTGTGCCGTTGATTATTTTGTTTAATTCGCCATCTTTGGTGATTTGTAATTCAGTATTGAAATCAAGTTTTTTGATAAATAAATTATTGTCACGAGCAAAAGCAATCATACGTCCGTTAGGTGAAAATTGTGCTAAATTTTGTAAACCAGGATTCTGACTTAGTGGTTCCAACTCGTTGCGAGCAATGTTATAAACATAGTATGTGGTTGTGAACGAGTGGCGATAAATAGGTGTTTTATCAGTTAAAATAAGAATACGTTTTTCTTGAGGGTCAAATTCGTAGTCTGAGATTTTCTTTAAATTACAATTTTTTGCAGTTGCAACGTCGAATATAGTTTCGATGGCTTTGCCTGAAAGATAGTCATATTTTACAATTTTTGTTCCATCTTCAGAAAGCATAGTGTAACTTGTGCCATCGTTCATTGAATAGAGGGCTGCCATTGTTTGAGGTCGAAAAGCACCAGATGTGAAATCTTTAAGATATTGTTCTGATGTAGTTTGGGCATTCAACGCGCAGAACACCAATAATGAAAACAAGATAAATGTTGATTTTAAACTTTTCATGATTTTTTATTAAATTATTATAATTTGCAAAGATACAAAAAAAATGTATAATAAGCAATGTTATTGATTTTTTTTGCCAATTATGAAAGGGGCATATCTATTTATTACTATAGCGAATATCATTGATATCATAATAGTTATTATTGCAACAACGATATTAATAAAGTAATAGTTAGATGCAAGCATATTGGCAGAAAAAAGCAGTATGCTGATTATTTTCACACACCCTATGATATAGTTTTGAAGTGCCAGTGTAATAATATTATTGTCGCCAATATATTTTATAATATTTATAGAGCCTATTTTTTGTGATATGAATTTGCAAAAGGCTATGTATGCGTATATTATGCAGATCCCTGACATAATATATAGAATATGATTAATGTATAAATTGTCTGTTATATTGTTGATGTATAGCAATATAAGTGTAATAACAATTGAGGTGATATTGCCAATAATGTTATTATGTTTTATATGTTCAATTTGAGTTTTTAATATGTTTGCAACTGCATAAAAGGGTAGATATAGTAGAGCCTTGTCTATGCACCAAGGCAAATTGGTTAAATTAAAAGATAATACGATAAAATACAAACTGCAAGTTGTGCAAATCAATAGGCTATTTGATTTTATTAACTTCCGAAGTAGGTAAAATATTGTTTGGATAGAAAATAAACAAGTAATAAACCAATATGGGGCTAAAATAATTTTAGGTGTGCCACGTAGGAATTCTATTATTGGAGTAAACGGACTTATCAACAATTCCTCTTCGCCGACAATGGTCCTTCCGACGATAAGCCACAAAATGTAGAATATAAGAGAAAACCAAAAATAAGGAACTATCAAGCGTTTTACCCTATGATGTATGAATTTATAAAAATTATTCCATTTGTCTATATCAAACAAAAATCCAGATATTAAAAAAAATGCGGGCATTCTGAGTAGTTTCAAAAAATCAAATACGAACCCCTCTAAATTTGGATTTGTATGAAATAATACAACTAGAAAAATGGAAAAACATTTGGCATAATCTATCCAAATTTTTCTATTTTCAGTCGGCATAATTATTCGAGTATCTTATTTTATAATTAATATTTTTGCAATATGTTTATGTTTTCTGTCAGCCGATATGCAGTGTGCGAAATATACACCAGTTGCCACTTTTTCGCCATTAGGTCGACAAATATTCCAAGTGGCAGCACCTCCATTAGATATTGTTTCGTACAATAGATTGCCGTTGATGTCGGTGATTCTTACGGAAGTTCCGTCCATCAGTCCTGTGATGGCCACAGATCCAACAAAATCGGGATGGACTGGGTTTGGATATGCGTGAACATTATCAAACTTTTGGCTTGATTCGATAGCATCAGATTGATAAGACACCAATCCATTGCTTGTGCCAATAAACACTTCACCCGTTTTATGATTGATTGCTATAGATTGGATTGTGTTTGACAGTAGAGGACTATTTTCGGCTGTAAAATGATGAATAGTTTCTAACCCATCTTCTGATACCAAATACAGACCAGATGATTGTGTGCCAATCCACTTTCTGTTAGCTCCATCAACAGCTATTGCTTTAATTTCTTCAGTTCCAAGTAGGTAGTCGGCTAATCCAGTTCCGTCGTTGCGTGGGATT
>JAEIGA010017198.1_pt1 | contig 11014 bp, 3 predicted proteins | sample 9270691 | NCBI WGS metagenome assembly JAEIGA01 (sample SAMN17057246, study PRJNA624740) | gut metagenome | biome: biome; isolation source: fecal sample | host: Bos grunniens | place: China: Xizang | collected 2019 | reverse complement strand
CAAAATCAGCCTTGTTCCGCATCAGCATCACCGCCAGATTCTGTTCCTCCGAGGCGATGCTGTAGTGGTACATCACGCCCGACGCCATTCGATGCTGACTATGGTACTCGGAATCAGGCGAAGGCACGGCAGCTTCTTCTCCCGCAGGGTCTTTGCAGAAAGCTTCATATCCCGCAGGTGCCAGCCGCCGCACCAAAGCGAAGGCTTGCATCGCCGCTTCCTTGCGATCCATCCCCGCAAACAGACGGCATTTATGAGGAAATAGATGAAAGTTATATCCCCTGAAAATCAAGCTGATTTTGAGGGAAGAAGAACAACGGAATGCCAGTAAAGAAAGTTAGAGAGGGGAAACCAATACAGAACCTCTCATACGCTCCATCGTCCCCCAAATAGATTACCGTCATTTGTGTAGATTGGAAGTTCAAGTCAATCCCCCCAAAAACATTGCTCACTCCTCAAAATTAGATGCTTACCAATTTTAACATCCTCCAAAAACATTCAAAAAGATTACATAATGCCCTGTAATTCTCGTATTTCCCCTCATCGTTCCCCCTCATCGCCAAAATCAAAATTTCACGCATCCACTTTGTCAAAATTTTTCGCCTTTCCTAAATTTTAGATTAAGATAATTTAAGAATTGTTAGTAAATCTTAACGCGAGGTTTGACCTAAGAAAAAATATTCGGCACCTTTTTTTCCCGATTCGGCACCTAATTTTTCGTATGTGCCGAATAATTTCACCTAAATCCGCTTCAAATATCAATATATTGGAAACATATCCATCTGGTAATCAGGTATGTAAAAAGGAGGTCAATCCCGTTTGGGGAAGACCTCCTTTTCTGTACTACAAAGATAATACATTTTCGACCGAAATGCAAGTCCCCTAAATCAGCCCCCAGTCCCTAAAATTTCCAAATTAGGTAAGAATTTGTTACAAACTAGGGTGGGTGTAATAGAGGGAAGTACACCTAAATTCTTCATAGAAAGGTAGGGCGGTTTGTAAAATCCCCTCGTAAATACTCATTGTTATAGAAATATAAATTATCTTTGCGAAGAAAAAACATAGGTAGCCGTGTGCAGTCCATCGCTATGAATAGAAAACACTTTTAAAACAAATAGATGCACATATTTAAGGACTACACTTCAAAGATTTGATTTTTTAATTCTTATTAAAATAAAATCAGTCATGGGAAATAATTATTCACAATCGCTTTTTAGTTTACTACTTTTAATCACCTGCATTGGTTGTTCTACTATAGAATCGCCAAAGGATTTATCAACTCAAGAAAAAATAGCTTTGATTGACAGCATAATTTCTCAAAATGAAGTATCAATTACAATTGAATCAATAGATTTATGCAAATCCTATAAGTCCGGGAATTTAATCTTATCAGCGGACCAACTAATTACTGAAAACGATTCTCTAAAATTCTTTTTTTTAAGACACTTTGATGAAGGAGAAGTTGATGCCACAGCAATTATACTCCCATCTGAAATTAAAAGATTATGTGCAAAGATAGATTCCGTTATCAATATTGTTTCAAAACCTATAGCATACAATAAAGTATTTACAATCTCTAACAATGGTGGACTAAGTATTACGGCTAAAACAAATGAAGATAAGAAGTGGAATATCTTTCTTAATTTAAAGGACGAATTCAAATGTCAAATAAATAAAGAATATCTTCAGTTTATTGCAGAAAACCTAAGACATTGTGTAGATGAGAATGGCGAAATGAAATCTACGGAGTTGTTAGCTAGTGCAGAACTAAGTTATCATCCAAATGATAAAGAATTCTTCAAGAATGTTGATGAAATTGAAGGTGTAAAGAGAACAGATAGTGGAGTTCGTTATGAAATCATATTAGATAAACAAGGTAAAAAACCGACAATAGAAGATAGAGTAAAATTTAGATTCAAAGGTTTTCTACCAGATAACACTAAATTTGATGAACAAGAACTAAATGTTTCTATTAAATTCCTTATAAAAGGGCTACAAGATGGATTACTTTTAATGTCTGTCGGTGCAAAATACAAATTATATATACCATCTTTTTTAGCATATCAAGATGGGGCAGGATTATATAATGATATTCCTCCGTATTCTCCGCTTATATTTGAAGTTGAACTTCTTAGCATTAACTAAAACATAGATAAAATTACAATTCGCCCGTAGCACTTAAGTGCTACGGGCGAATTTCTGTATTTATTCTCTGTGGAGACACCATAATATGACATCTCTACGTTGGCATTCCGCCGTTGTACTCTGTACTCTGTCAGTTGTTCTCTCAACTCTCCTCTCTCAACTCTCCTCTCTCCCCCTCATCGTGTCAGCTTAAACTTGACGGTAATCCCGAAGTCCTGGGTGGTTGTGGGGTAGGACGACGAGGTGAGGAGGGGTTCGTTGAACTGGCGGTCGTAGTAGGCCGTCATGGTGATGAACTTCGAGAGGGCGTAGTCGGCCGAGAGGCTGATTTGCAGGGCCTTGTTGCCCGAGGTGGCCTCGGAGCGCATGGTGAGGATGTCGCGGTTGATGGCGGCCTGATTGCGCAGGGAGAGGTCGAAGCGCAGGTTGAGGCTTTGGGCAAAGCCGTTGGCGTTGGTCTTCGAGCCGCTGGACTTCGCATTGCCCTCTTCATCGCGCTGCGTGGTGCGGCTCTTTACCTTGCGCACTTTGCGCTTGGGGGCGAAGAGCTTGAAGTCGGCTATCTTGTAACCTACGCCGATGACGATGTCGTTGGAGCTGGTTTCGTTAATCTGCTGCGCCGTCATCGAGAGGTTGATGACGCGCGTGCGTCGGTATTCTGCCTTTGCCGTCATGCCGTTGTGGAAGGTCATGTCTACGCCTATGAGGGGCGAGAAGGCTTCGTTGATGCTCACGGTGGAGATGTCGAAGGGGCATGAGGGGATGGGGTTGCCCGTGGCTACATCGTTGATGAAGCCGATGCCGCCCATGTATTCGCAGTAGCTGCTGAAGCTGCTGTAAGAGCCGATGCTGTAGAGGCTCTTGTAGCCGTGGTTGATGTTGAAGCTCTTGAAGACGCGCTTCATGAGGGGGAGCTTCCCGAGGCCTGAATAGGTGACGGTCCAGTTGGGAAGAATGGCGGTGAGCGAGGGGAAGAGGCTCATGTTTTTCTTACCTGTATAGGCTTCGAGGAAGGCGGGTATCATGACTTCTGCACTGTAGCGGTCGACTGCGCCGTGGGCGGGGTCGTAGGGTTGACCAGCGAGGGCGGTGCCGACGGGATAGGTGGCGCCTTCGTATTTGGCTTGTGCGCGTGCCTGGTAGCTGTCGAGCAGGCCGACAAACTTATTGAAGGTGGGGCTCTTGAAGCCATTGCCCGCGGAGCCGCTGCCTTCGAATGCCGAACCAATGGAGATGGTGGTCATAGAGAAGGAGCCCGACGCGTTGGTGGGCATGCCGGCAAACATGTATTGAATGCTGTTGGAGCGGTTACGGTTGCGCGAAGCGGTGAGGTCAATCTTGAAGTCGCGGAAGGGTTCGAGCGTCGCCTTGAGTTGGAAGTCCTCGGTCTGACTGGATGTGGCGGGGGTGACGATGCTGTCGGAGCAGAGCAACCATCCGCGGTCTACGGCCTTGGCTACATAGTCATCGCCTACGAGGCCAAAGGCGAAGTCGAGTCCGGGCGCCATGCCGCCTCCCGTGCGTTGCCCGAAGGCGTCGCCCACATTGGGGAGGAAGCCTGGGACGGAGAGGTTGTAGGTGTTTTTATAACTCACATTGAGGCGACGGAGCATCATGAGGAAGCGTGTGCCGTGTTGTGCCACCTTGTACCACAGTTGCTCTTCGGCGCGCTTCTTGGGTGCCACGACGAGCTTGATGCGGGCGGTGTCGCGGGTGAGGAGTTCGATGCGGTTGTTGTCGAGCACCTTATATTTCACCATGTATTTAGAACCATCGGGGCGAAGGGCGGTGACGCGCAACTTCTTGGAGCGCTGGTTGTGGATGATGGTGAGGGTGGTGTCGGTCTTGAGGGTGTATTCCTTGATGAAGGCTTTCTTCTCATTGTCGGCAGCGCCCTTCTTCTTGGTCTTGCTGGAGGAGGCAAACTTCTTGTTGACTTCCTTGAGGAACTTCGAGTGGTTGTAGAGTGTCTCAAAGTTGAAGCCTGTGGTGAAGTTTACGTTGCGCGAGTTGGCTATCGTATTGCCCAGCGAACTGCCATCGTCGAGGTCGGCACCGCGTGTCCAGTTGTAGGTGGCGTTATAGGTGACGCTCGTCTTCTGTACCCAGTCGAAAATGGGGAGTTTGTTGATGGGCAGGTTGAAGGTGAAGTTGGCCTGCTGCTGATAGGTGAGGGGCGTACCCATGTGCTTGAGGCTGGTCCAAACGGAGTCTTTCCATGCCGCGTATTCGTCGGGGTAGAGGTTTTTATTGACGGGAGTGTAGGGCTGCTGCACCTCGGCATTTGTGGCAGATGAGAAGTTCATCTGAATGTTTTTCGTGAGGTCCCAACGCAGTGAGAAGTTGCGGTTGAAGAAGAAGTCGCTCGACCATGTGAGGGGCAATGAGCGGTTTTCGAGGTTCTCCATGTCGCGCTCTTGGTGCTCGTAATAACTGCGGGTGATGTCGGTGTTGAAGGTGACATTCTGGGGCAGGTAATTGAGACTGAATTCCTTGAGAATCTTGAACCACGGTGAGCGGCTCTTAATCTTCTTGAAGGGTTCGAAGGGGGTGAAGTTGGGGGCGTAATTGTAGTTGAAATTAAACTTCCAATCCTGGTCCTTCTCCCATACGGTGGTTTCGCCCGTCGTGTGTCTCGAACTGTAGGCATACGAGAACGAGAAGTTGGCGGGGTCGTAGGGCATGGGCGTGCTCTTTGTGGCGATGTTGAAGCGAAGTCCCGAGATGGAGAAGTTGGTGCTTTCCACCACACGCTCTGCAATATTACGGATAGAGTCGGCCTCGGCAGCTGTGGCGCCATCAAGGGCTTCGTCCATAGTCATGTCGGTGTCGAGCGGATTGTACTTGGGTGAGGTCACCTGCTTGCTGTAGCTGTAATAGAGGGGAGCAGTGAGTTTGACCTTTTCGGGAAGGAAGCGGCCGAGTTGCACATTGGTGGTGATGCTGTATTCCTTGAGGTCGTCGTCACGGCGTTGCGAAACGGTTTCTTCAAGTCCGCCGAAACCTACGGTCTCAATATGTCCCATAGCATTGACGGTGGCAACATCCGAGAGTTGGAGGTTGACGGTTCCGCGAGCTGCCCAACCGCCCTCGTTGCTGTATTGCTGGAGGCGGAGTTCGTTGGCCCATACTTCTACGCTCTTCACACTGCGCGAGTTGTTGCGCACACCAATCATGACGGTGCGCACTTCGCCGAGTGAGGGATTACCCATGACGCTCACCTTGTTGTTGGGGTTGTTGGCGTCGTATTCCGAGTAGAGTTCGGAATAACTGGTGAGTCCCATAGCACGACCACGGTTGCGGTTGCGCTTGACATTGGTAAGTACGGACAAATCAATGTCGAGCATATTGGCAGCGGGCCAAACGGCTTCACGGCCTTGTGTGGATGACGAATAGAGTCCTGCGGGAGTAACGGTAAGGGGAATTTCGTATTCGTAGAAGTTATTCTTGTAGTCCGAACCGAGGCGCACAAAGAGGCTGACATCGCCGTCCTGAAGATTTTCATCGCCCACCAAAGCATTGGCGTGAGTGAACATCTGAAGGTGGCGGTAGCGGCGGAGGTCGAGCATCGTGTTCTTATACACGGCACGGGCATCACCCGTAGCGAGATTTTCGACGGTCATCGCCAGGGCTTGTTCGTTGTTCTGAAGCAACTGTTCCTGACCTGGGTCAATGACGCGAGAGATGCCGGGAGGAAGGACATAGTTGACGGGTGTCTTCTCGTTATTCTCTTCATAGTTGACAGCAGAAACAGCAAGCGTACCACTGGCGTCGGGAGACTTTCCGGCATAGAGCGCCTGTTCGTACACACGCCAGTCGCCACGCACAAGGTTGAGCGTAGCAAAGCGGAGTACGACGGGGTTCTCAAAACCTGTCATGAACATACGCATGAAGCGGATGCTGGAGAAGTCGGAAATGTTGCCCTGTCGCTTTTCGTATTCAGAAAGGGGAATGCGGAACTGGTACCACGCCACGTCGCGTGTCACTCCGTCGCGCATCTTTACAGAAGCCACACGCTTGTCAACAATGTAATTTTGCCCCACTTGCATCTGTGAGGGTTCGATGCGCACGCGGTATTGATAATATTTTTCGTATTCGTTGAGGGTGTAGTCTTGGTTGATGTCCTCAACATCGGGTGTGGTCTTATAAGTAGTGCTGTAAGACTCGGGGGACTGATCCGTAGCTACGGAGTTGCCGTTGGGGTTGTTAATCCACTTGTAGCGGTCCTTGATGCTCATCTGTACGGCATCAAAATCCGAACCGCGGAAATAGTGGTACTTGTCTCCAGAGGGCGACTTCAGGATAGAGTCGTAGACTTCGGGGCGCACGCGTCCCTGAATCTGCTGAAGGTAGTCGCGGTAGACCCCCCACTCACGCTCTTCTTCAGAAGTAAGACCGTTGTAACCCACATCCTGAAGGTGGCGCGTGTTGCCCGAAGAGTTGAAGGCATAGGTCACACTATTGGCTGTAGGTACGCGTCCCCAGTTCGTTTCAATATATGTGGCAGAACCGTCGGTAGGCATGCTACTTTCGCAGAACTTCTTGCCATCGTGGAGCACATCTTCCGACACTTCACCAAGGTTGAAGTAGAGGTCGCCGGAACAATCCGTGCCATTCTCACGCGCCTTGATGAAGGGGTCCATCATCCAAAACTCGATGTACTCGATGTTGGCGGCTTCAAAGTCGGAGTTATCAATACGGCGCATCATACCGCCCCAACGAGTGCGTGGAGCAGCAAGGTGACCGTTGCTGTCTAGGTTGGGGTCGAGGTTATAAGGACCGCGCTCGTTGGGGTAGTATGCCAAGTTGAGTACATTGAGCGTGGCTGATTCCTTATAATTGATAGACTTGTTGGGGAAAAGTTCTGACTGATAAATCTCACGCACATCGGGGTCGGAAAGTTGGGCAAGGTCGCCCTTGATATGTCCCGGTGTGAGCGAAGAAGAGCGGCGTGTGAAGAGTGGGTCAACATAGTACCACGCCAGGCGGGCACGATTGTAACCCGAACGCACATCGTTGAGATATTGGCTTTCGGGGAAGAGAGAAGGCACGCTGGAGAGCATCCATTCTGAAGGCGTAGATACATCAATCTCGCCCTTGGTGTCTTCAAAGTCGTCGATGTAAGAGGCATTGCCTTGTGCGTCGGAATTGGCGCCCGCAATGAGTTGAGCATATTCTCCCGTGACATTGATGGATGAGGGCGCAGAGCAACTCAAGAGCGGGAGGCGGTCGAGCATGTCCGTCAACCACTGACTCTCCTTCTTCCACGCAAAATTGACACCCCAAAGGGTGTTGTTGAGGGGTTCGCTACCCATCGGCACCTTGGTGGTTAAGGGCTTTTCTCCGAGGTGGAGGAACGAACCGCCAAACTGGAAGTCGCGTGAGAAGTCATATTGGAAATTGACTCCAAACATCGTCTTGCGCTGCATGCCGTAGTAGGTGTTACTTTCGAGCGACACATTAATATTTGTGCCTGCATCCAACAGACTTTGGTTGATGATGGTAACGGTTCCTCCGCTGTAGTCAACGGTATAGTCTACACCTTCCGTAAGTGTCATACCGTTGGCGGTAACGACTACCGAACCTTCGGGCACATTATAGGCGCCGAGCGAAATTTCGCCCGACTTTGTAGCGCTGTATTTACCAGTAAGGATGAACTTATCCTTTTCGGCAATCTGCTTGGCAATGGTCTTGGTAGAGTCGTAGAGCTCCTGGAATACATACTTGTCGGCAATAGCATCGTTGCCAATTACTTGGCGCAGATAGCTGCCGAAAGGTTCTACGACGGGGAAGAAGATGCGCCCTGAAGATGCGTCGATAGTATACCCCTCAACGAAGTCAAAATAGGCGTTGGGGTTCTTACGGTTGTTGTTGTCCAAGCGGTCAAGTCCGAGGAGTTGGAGCAGACGCTTGTCCTTCAAACTGGGGTCGGGGAGGTAGGCAAGGTAAACACCTGTTGTGTCGCTCAAATACTTGACATCGAGGCGGAACTTGTCGCGCTTCACAGAGGTAGCCCCGAGGGAATAAACATTCTTCATCATCAAGTCCCAGTTGAGCATCTGCGGTGTATTGGCAGTGTTCTTAAGGGTCTTGACAAAGAGAGCCTTGTTGGTTTCGCGGATGTCGGTAGCAAATTCACCCACTTGGTAAATCTGTCCGTTGTAAGTATATTCAAAAGCCACCGCCAACACCTGGTCGGGTTGCAGTGCTGTGCGCAAAGAAATATAACCGAGGGATTCGTTGAGGTGGTATTCAGAGGAGGAGAGCAACTTGGCATTCTCCAACTTTTCATAATCTTCACCACCCACGAGTTCTGCGGCGTCAAGCAGGGGAGTAGTGAGGGTAATATCACGAGCCCCGAGTGCTTCTGTTGTCAACCACGAATAAAGCGTGTTAGAGGTGTTTGTGGGATGTGTAGAACCGCTGCGCGTCCACAACTGCTGGTTGTAAACTTCAGCTTCCGCCATGTCGGTGAAGGCTACAATGTCGCGTGTGTTTGTCGTTGCTGCCGACTTATTGGTCACCCATACTTCGATGCGGTTAACCTTCACGCCACTCATGATGTTAGGCAGGTTGCGCATGTTCTCATCATAGCGGTTGCGGAAGTAATGGGCGAGGAAGAAGTGGCGGTTTTCGTCGTAGTTGTTGACATCAATTTCAAAGTCCGTAAGTTGTGTGCCGCCTTGCGAACTTACGGATGTTGTGGATGACTTCTTCTGCGAAATTACCGTCTGGAGTTTCAACTTACCAAACTGCAAATCGGCACGCACCCCAAAGAGGGAGGTGGCGCCGCGAATGAGGGAAGAATTGGTAGGAAGGCTGACATTACCCGCTTCGATGAGCTTGATAATTTCATCCTCCTTACCCTCATAACGAAGTTTCAGACTTTGGGCGTCAAAGGTAAAGGTCGCGTCGGAGTTGTAGTTGAAGTCCATGTTGACCTTATCGCCCACCTTACCGTTGAGGTTAAGGTTGATCTTCTCGTTAAAGTCGAAGGCAAACACCTTACGGTTTTCTTGAGAAAGCGAGGGATTGTCCACATCACGCATGTTGGCACCAATCTTAAGTTCGGCCGAGCCTTGCGTCTTGATGCGCACACCACCAGGACCAAAGATTTTTTCCAAAGGTCCAAGGTTAAACTGCATGTCGCTGAAGTCAAACTTTTCGCGTCCCTTTTCCTGATAGAGTTCTTTATTCTTGTTCTTGTAATAGTCTCTTAAGATGCGTTCCGACTGCCAACGGGCATATTCTTCGCCCGAAAGGAAGAAGGGCGCTTCCAACCATTCCTCGCCCAGCTTTGTACCGTAGCGGTAAGTGCCCGATGCTTCATCGTAGTAAACTTCCGTCTTGAGGTTTTCAGGCGTCTTGAGGTCAACGGCATGTGTCTCCTCCTCCATATGCTGCACCGAAGTCTTGCTTACAGAGAAGCGCGACTTGGGAACACTATCTTCCTCCGCCCGTACTTCCGCTTGTTTGCTTGCTTGCACACCACGCACAAAAGGCGCTGCCGCAACCGACAGTGCCACGATGCAACCTAATACAACGAGTAGGCGCTTTATGTAAGTGGAAAAGTGCATCTTGGGAAATGAAAAATAGCCCCACCTAAATCCTCCCCTAAAGGGTAGGACTTATCCGTCCGGATGGCAGCCTCACCCTTTAGGGGGAGGTTGGAGGGGGCGTCTACTTACAACATCTTTAACGCCTGCTTAATAATCTGCTCTACAGTGAGCGAAGGAGTGTCCTTGACAAGTTGGAGCACCACTTTTTGTGTGGGAGCAGGCGAGAAACCGAGCATGGTGAGTGCCGCCACGGCTTCCTTCACCACTTCGTTGTCAGCAGGTTGCTGTGTGGTGGTAGTTGTCTGCTGTCCGCCTACAGTCATATCATGTGAAATCTTGTCCTTCAGTTCTACGATGATGCGCTGTGCCGCCTTGGGACCAATGCCCTTGACGCTCTTCAACATATTCGCCTGCTCGTTGCTGATGATGCTTGCCAATTCTGCGGGAGAGTAGGCAGAAAGAATGGTGCGCGCCGTTTGTCCACCCACTCCAGAAATAGAAATGAGCAGTTCAAAGAGTTCGCGCTCACGCTTTGTGGCAAAGCCAAACAGTTGGTACGCGTCTTCGCGAATCGACTCGTAGGCATAAAGTCGCGCTTCGCTCTTGCCTTGAAGCGCGGAGTAGGTGTTGAGCGAAATAGCCAACTTATAACCCACACCATTCGCCTCCAAAACGGCTTCGGTGGGCGTGAGTTCGTCTATGATCCCTCGGATGTATTCAATCATGGTTGAGTGTGTTTGGTTGTAGGGTGTTGGAGTGTGGAGCGGAGTATTTCGAAAAAACTTAATCTTTCGACTCTGCCAAATCCTTCATATCTAAACGGCAAATTTACACATTTATTATAAAAGCAAAGCGTTGTCCCTGCGTTTTATTCTCCGAATCCTTTTGGTCGGCGGTGTGGTGATGTTTTTAATACATAAAGTTTGTTGGAGCAAAACGGAAAGTGTACCTTTGTCGTTAGTAACAAAACTTGAATATTTTACCGCTATGAAAACATTTAAGATTGAGGCGTTTATCCTTGCCATCGCCCTTGTAATTGCAGGTGTGTTGGTGGGTAATGGCTTGACAAAAATAGGGACAGAAGACCGCATCGTGCAGGTGCGCGGTTTGGCGGAGCGCGAAGTGGCTGCCGACTATGTGATTGGGCCCGTAGTGTATAAGACAACGGGAAATAACCTTTCCGCAATTCATGCCGATGTAAATCGCGCCAACAAAGGCATCGCTGATTTCTTGATGAAGAAGGGTATTAAGGCGAGTGAAATCAGCGAATCAACCTTGCAGATTGTAGACAAGCATGCCGAGCGCTATGT
>JAEIGA010017197.1_pt1 | contig 11015 bp, 10 predicted proteins | sample 9270691 | NCBI WGS metagenome assembly JAEIGA01 (sample SAMN17057246, study PRJNA624740) | gut metagenome | biome: biome; isolation source: fecal sample | host: Bos grunniens | place: China: Xizang | collected 2019 | reverse complement strand
GGATTTTATGTCCCACTCTCTCCAAGGAGCAATTATAGGCATATCGGGAGCAAAAGCCTTGATAGCCATTTCAAATCTAACCTGATCGTTACCCTTACCGGTACAGCCGTGACAAATAGCGTCTGCCCCTTCCTTAAGAGCAATTTCAGCAATACGTTTAGCAATGGGAGGACGTGCAAAAGCAGTACCTAACATATAATCCTCATAAAGAGCGCCTGCCTGAACACAGGGGAATACGTAATCGTCAAGAAACTCTTTGGTAAGGTCTTCAATATAAATTTTAGAAGCGCCTGTTTTAATGGCCTTTTCCTCAAGACCTTCAAGTTCGCTTGCCTGTCCTACGTTACCTGAAACGGCAATAATTTCGGGATTATTATAATTTTCCTTTAACCAAGGAATGATAATAGAAGTATCAAGACCGCCCGAATAAGCCAATACTACCTTTTTGATTTTACTTTTATCCATTTTTAGTTCCTCCAAAAATTAAAAATTCATTATCGGTATTATACCATTGTTTGTATAAATATGCAAGTTTTTCTGCATAAAATTTATCCTATTTTAAGAAATACTCTTTTTATTACAAAATATATACAACTTTTTATATTCGGTTTGTTTGAAATGACGAAACAATTATGAATAATATGCATAATTTATGCATAAAGTTTCATATTGCTTCAACTATTTCTTTTATTTTATTGATTTTTTGCATAGAGTCATCGGTAATGATAAACTCGTACGGCAAAAATCCAACGTCTAAAACAGAATTATTTGTTAAAACTTTGTACCAGGTAAGCGCCGCCGCGTATCTTCCGTAATCAAGTCCGAGATGCTGTCCGTCGCGATTCAAAGAAGGCTGACCTTTAGAATAATCAAATTCTTCGGTTCTTCTAAGCAACTGAATAACATCACCTACGGGAATAATCTTCATAGAATACTTATTTGCAAATCTACCATAAGTATCTCGGATGTTATTATACATTTCTTCTCGCTTTTCTTCGCTTAAATTTTCGTCAACCTCATACGCCCAGGTTTCGTGAATAAGAAGTTTCGCGTTACTTCTTTCTTTCACAAAACGATAAAGCTCGTCAAAATACGGAATATAGGTTTTTTCGTCACCGCTAAGCCAACTAGCCTGCTGAAAGGTAATAAAATCCCAATTTTCTTCCAAAACGACCTCTTCAATAGATCTGTATCGGTCGGTTTTTTTACCGTTTATTTCATAGAGATAAGCAGCATTATTTTCTTTGATATTCTTGAAATGAGTTTCAAGAGAGCATCCGCCGATATAGAGATTGACACAATAAATCTCTTCTTTACCGTGCATAGATAAATCGTGTAAAAAATGCTGTGCATCCTGTGAAAAACTATTTCCGATAGATAACACTTTTATCATTGCAAACACCTCTTTGTTATTATATAATTGTATATATTCAAAGTCAAGAAAAAGGCGGTGAAAATATGGTAGCAAACGACCTTAAATCGTTGAGTGACCGGGAATACCAAAAGTTTCATTCAAAGCTTATCCCAAACGTAGAACCGCAAAGAGTTTTGGGAGTAAGAATACCAAAACTCAGAGAATATGCAAAGAAAATTCACGGTACCGAAAAAGCACAGGATTTTTTAGAAAATCTCCCCCATTATTACTACGAAGAAAACAATCTTCACGCCTTTTTAATAGAACAAATAAAGGATTTTGATTTATGTATTAAAGAAACGGAAAAATTCTTACCTTTTATTGATAATTGGGCAACCTGTGATTCCTTTCGTCCCAAAATCTTTTCAAAGCACAAAGAAGAAATTGAAAAAAAGGCGTTGGAATGGATTAAAAGCGAACACGCTTATACCAAAAGATACGGTATAGAAGTTTTACTCACTCATTTTTTGGATGAAGATTTTAAAGTAAAGCATTTGGAAACCGTAGCAAAGATACGAAGCAACGAATATTACGTTAAAATGATGGTTGCATGGTATTTTGCAACTGCATTGACAAAACAGTATAATGATACTTTACCTTTTATTGAAAACAAAACTTTGGACGCTTGGACACACAACAAAGCCATACAAAAAGCAAGAGAAAGTTTAAGAATAAAAAAAGATAAAAAAGAATATTTAAAGACTTTAAAAATTTAAAAGACGGGCGTTTGCCCGTCTTTATTTATTGCTTATTGATAATAAGTTCATCTGAAAAGGAGCAAATAATTTTATCCCCCGCTTTTATTTCTCCTGACAATAGTTTTTCACTCAAAGCATCTTCGACTTTACTTTGAATGGCTCTGCGCAAAGGACGTGCGCCGTAAACGTCATCAAAGCCTGCCTCTGCCATCTTTTCTTCAACCGTTTTATCAAAAGTAGCCTCTATTTCAAGTTTCTTAAGACGTTTGGCTAAAGAAGAAAGCATTTTGCCTGCTATCTGACCGATTTCCTCTTTAGTGAGTTTCGTGAAGACGATAGTATCGTCAACACGATTAAGAAATTCGGGTCTAAAGGCTTTTTTCAGTTCTCCGATTACACTTTCCTTAATATCCTTATGCTCGGCTTCTGCCGTATTTTCGGCAAAACCAAAGGCTTTTTTCTTTTCGGTAATAAGACGTGCGCCAATGTTCGACGTCATTATGATAACAGTATTTTTAAAGTCTATTTTTCTTCCCTGAGAATCGGTTAAAATACCGTCGTCAAGAATTTGAAGCAGAATATTGAATACGTCGGGATGTGCCTTTTCAATTTCATCAAAAAGCACTACCGAATAGGGATTTCTTCTCACCTTTTCGGTTAATTGACCGCCTTCGTCAAATCCAACGTAACCCGGAGGAGAGCCTATCATACGGGAAACTGTATGCTTTTCCATATATTCCGACATATCAAGTCTTATCATAGCGTTTTCTGCGCCAAACATTGCCTGAGCAAGCGCTTTACTGAGTTCGGTCTTACCTACACCCGTAGGACCGAGGAATATAAAGGAACCAATAGGACGGCTTTCATCCTTTAGTCCGACTCTGCCTCGACGGATAGCCTTACTGATAGCCGTTACCGCTTCGTTTTGTCCGATAACTCTATCGTGAAGCACCTCTTCCAGACGTAAAAGTCGTTGGCTTTCTTCTTCGGTAAGGCTTTTTACGGGAACCCCCGTCCAGTTACTTACTATTTCCGCAATAATTTCTTTATCAACTACCGCAGAGTTATTTTCATTAAAAGAAAGCTTTTCCTTTTCTTCTTCAAGTTGTTTTTTCAGTTCTTCAGCCTCATCTCTGAGGGTTGCTGCCTTTTCAAAATCCTGAGATTTAATTGCTTCTTCCTTTGTTTTTTCGTTATCTTTTATTTTTTGTTCAAGTTCTTTAATACTGTCAGGCTTTTTATAGGTTTTAAGTCTTACTTTAGAACCCGCTTCGTCAATAAGGTCAATTGCCTTATCAGGAAGAAATCTGTCGGTAATATAACGAGCAGAAAGATATGCCGCCGCCTTTATAGCCTCGTCGGTGATTTTAACACCGTGATGCTCTTCGTATTTAGGACGAAGACCCGTCAGAATTTCTATAGTATTATCAACCGATGGTTCGCCTATCTGAACAGGTTGAAATCTTCTTTCAAGCGCCGCATCTTTTTCGATATTTTTTCTGTATTCGGCAAGGGTGGTCGCACCGATTATCTGAAGTTCACCTCTTGCAAGATTAGGTTTTAAAATATTAGCCGCATCGGTGCTTCCTTCAGCACTTCCTGCGCCTATTAAGGTGTGAACTTCATCAATAAACAGAATTATATCCCCTGCTTTTTTGACCTCTTCGATTATGGATTTAATTCTATCTTCAAAATCTCCTCTATACTTAGTACCTGCAATCATTCCCGTAAGGTCAAGAGTAATAACCCTTTTATTGCTTACTATTTCAGGAACTTCTCCTTTGGCAATTTTAAGGGCAAGTCCTTCGGCAACGGCGGTTTTACCAACACCCGGTTCACCGATAAGACAAGGATTATTTTTAGTTCTGCGACACAAAATCTGAATAACCCTTTCTATTTCCTCTTCTCTGCCGATTACAGGGTCGATTTTACCCTCTTTAGCATCTTTGGTAAGGTCGTGGCCGTATTTTAAGATATTGCCTTTTTGCGTTCCTTTATTCTCGTGAGGCTTTTCATCATTATCATCTATATTAGGGTCTATATCAGCCGCCTCAAGCGCGCTTGTAACCGCCTCGGTTACGTTAACCCCCATATCGTTTAAGAGTCTTATTGCATAGTTATCATTTTCGCTTAAAAGTGCTATAAGCAAATGCTCGGTTCCTACCTCACTTTTGCCAAGACTTCTGCATCCCGATACGGCAGATTCAAGAATACGTTTTGCACGTTTGGTAAAATATTCGGGAGAAAGATTAGTATGAACCCCTGCCCCGATTTTAAGGGTAATCAGTTCGTTAATTTTTTCGGCTGTTACGCCGTATTTAGAAAGTATCTCATAAGCGACTCCACCGCCCACCTTTGCAAGACCGAGTAAAATATGCTCACTGCCTATATAGGTGTGTCCAAGCAAAGACGCTGAATTTATAGCGTGGTTTAACGCTTCGTTAGCTTTAGCGGTAAAACCGCTGAAATTGTATTTCATTATATCACTCCTAAGGTATCATTTTTCTTACCTGTTTTGCTCTGAGAAAATCCCTTTCGGAAGGCGTTTTTTCGCCTGTAAACCTACAAAGCATATTGGGAGAGGTTTCAATCAGTATTCTCATAGGTAAGGTTTCGTCAAAAGGAAGAATTCCTTCTGCTATACCGACTTTAATATGGGAAACAAGCTTATACATTTCATCGCTTGATAAAAGTCTTTGATTTTTTAGTATGCCGTATGCTCGCCATACAAGGTCCTCAAGTTTTATTCTGTCGGTTCTTTTTCTTTCATTCAATTCTCTGTCAATCAACTGTTTGGTAATTACGTTAAGGTTATCAATTGCATTTTTTTCGGTAATTCCTAAAGTTATCTGATTAGAAATCTGATAAAGGGATGCTTTTGATTTACTGCCTTCCCCATACATTCCTCTTACCGTAAACCCGATTTTGCCTATCGTATCTGCAATTTCGTTCACCGCGCCTGCGCTTTCCATAAAGGGTAGATGAAGCATTACCGATGCTCTGAGTCCCGTACCGAGATTAGTAGGACATTCGGTGAGATACCCTAGCTGATTATCAAAAGCAAAACCGCATTTCAGGGAAAGTAACTCATCAATTTTATCGGCGGTTTCATACGCTTTTTCAAGATTTAGTCCCGGAAGAATAACCTGAATACGAATATGGTCTTCTTCGCCAAGCATTACGCAAACCGACTCGTCCTCGCTGATAATAACGGCTCTTCCCGACTTTTTACTTGCAAATTCGGGACTTATTACGTGACGCTCCACCATTGCATAAACTTCACTATTTGGAACGTCCTTCATAGAAATATATTTCAGTGATTTAGCAAAGGGGGTATCGCTTTCCAATATTGCTTTTTTAACCTTCTCTGCCACCTGTTCCATCTGCGCATCGTCAAGAAGCGAAGAAAACGGCGTATCTGCAAGATTACGCGCAAGACGAACTCTAGTAGATACTGCAATATGATTTTCGTTATTAGCGCTGTACCAATTACTCATTTTTTCCTTCCTCCTCATAAAGTTTAATCTTATCTCTCATTACAGCGGCTTCTTCATAATTTTCATTTTTGACAAGTTCGCTGAGTTTTTTACGCATTTCGCTCAATTTATCGGTTTTAGATACAACAAGCGCATCCTTAATCGGCTTTTTACCGATATGGGTAACACTACCGTGCACTCGTTTTAAATAAGGCAAAAGTTCGTTTCTAAATTTTTCGTAACATTTAGGGCAACCTGCTTTTCCTGTCTTGGCAATTTCTCTAAAGGAACTGTTACAACAAGGACAACATTCCGCTTTGCTGTTTACCGGCATTGCCATATCACCAAAAACCGATGAAAGCATCGAGGCTAGGCTACCCGACGGGGTGGTAGAATATCCCTCTTTAGCGGCGCACACGGGACACAAATCAATATCCTTAACAATACCGCCTATTACAGAATGTATATGAGTAGTTGCATTATTTTTTCCGCATTTCTGACAAATCATAACAATTCTCCTTTACTTAATCTGAGTTAAAAGTATCTGCTTAATTATTGCCGCTCTGACTCTGTCACGGTAGTCAATAGGTATCTCCTGCATAACACCGTTAGATATAGCCGCTAAAATTGCAGTTGCTGCTTCAGGCGAAATCAGAGAAGCTCGTAAAGTATTTTCAATCACTATTCTTGCAGCCATCGGGTCAATTGTATTTCCTATGGAATTTACTATATGCATAATCGCCGCAGACTGATTCAATTTAACCCTTTTAATACGTATATATCCGCCACCGCCGCGATAACTTTCAATAGTATATCCCTGTTCGGGCGAAAAACGTGAAGATAAAACGTAATTTATCTGACTCGGAACACAGCCCATCATTTCGGCAAATTCATTACGCTGAATAAGTGCGGTGTTTTCTTCCGACTCATCAAGCAATTCTATGATTGCTTTAGTTATAATATCACTCATTTTCATAAAATTTTTCCTCACTTTGACCTTTACTGACCTTAGTATATATCGAAAGTCAGAGAAAGTCAAAGTTTGCTTTCGGCTAATTTGTTCCGATTTAAAGGTCAAATAAGGTCAAAACTAATTTTTTCTTAATATTTCTCGTTTTTTCTCGTTATTGCTCATTTTTTTATTTTTGTAACAAACCAAAAGATTAAACATATTATGTAATATAAAAGAAAGGAGGTAAAGATTTATGTGTAATAACTTTTTCGGTGGAAACTGCGCTTGGATTATCGTAATCCTTCTTCTTCTCTTCTGCTGCGGTAACAACGGCATAGGCGCTGCTAACAACGGTTGTGGTTGTGGTTGCGGTTGTAACGATACTTGCTGCTAAAAGAAAAAAGGCTGTCTTGCAACGCAAGACAGCCTTTTTTTTCGGCAAAAAAAAGCGGTCATAATGACCGCTTTACAGATAATTATTTGTTGTTGAAAATATCGATAAGTTCGATATACTCTTCTTCGTTGTCGTTGTCAGCTGCAAGGTTACCGATTTTAGAAGCTAAATCTTCTTTTTTCTCTTTAGTATCTTCACCTAAACCTGTTGCAACAACGGTTACGCGGATAGCATCTTCAAGAGTATCGTCGAATTTAGCACCCCAGATAATAGTTGCATCGGGATGAGCTCTATCGGAAATGATGGAAGAAGCAAGTTCAACTTCTTCAAGACCGATATCTTCAGAACCGGTAATGCTGATGATAACACCCTTAGCATTTTCCATAGAGGTTTCGATAAGGGGACTGCTGATAGCAGCACGAGCAGCTTCTTCAGCCTTATCTCTGCCGGTTGCATAACCAACGCCCATATGAGCATAACCTGCATCAGCCATAATAGCGGTAACGTCAGCAAAGTCGAGGTTAACAAGAGCAGTTTCGTTGATAAGTTCGGTAATGCTCTGAACACCCTGACGAAGCACGTCATCAGCTACGTCGAATGCATTCTTAAAGGTAATCTTCTGTTCGGAAACAAATTTAAGTCTTTCATTAGGAATAACGATAAGGCTGTCAACCTGTTCCTTAAGAGCAGCAATACCTGCTTCTGCCTGCTGCATACGTTTTTTACCTTCGAAAGCGAAAGGCTTGGTTACGATACCAACGGTAAGTACACCGAGTTCCTTAGCAATCTTTGCTACAACGGGAGCAGCACCGGTACCGGTACCACCGCCCATACCTGCGGTAATGAAAATCATATCAGCAGAACTGATAATAGAAGTAATTTCATCGGCAGCTTCTTCAGCAGCAGCTCTACCCTTTTCAGGATTAGCGCCTGCGCCTTTACCACCTGTAGTTTTGTCACCAATCTGAAGCTTACTGTTAGCTTTAGAAAGGAACAATGCAGCTTTATCGGTATTGATAGCTACAAATTCAACACCCTTAACACCGGCATCAACCATACGGTTAACAGCGTTTCCGCCGCCTCCGCCGACACCTACTACTTTAATCTGAACAACGTCTTCAGCTTCATTTGCAATTCCAAAAGGCATTATTATTTCCTCCAATTTTTATATTCTTATATTGAACCATTTAAACACAATTTAATAATAACACAGTTGTTTTTAAATTTCAATACATTTATTTATTTTTTTATAAAATATTTTATCATTTTACATTATTTTTATCTTTAATGAAATAAGCAGCGTGATTTTCGGGGGTATATTGGCTTAAATTAACCGTTCCCGAAACTTCATAGAGATTCTCATTCTCGCACATTTTAAGAAAATGACTCAATTTTTCTTCAAAATAGGAAACGTCACCGAAATTAACCTTCAAGCGATTATCAAAAAGCATTGTTATTTCATAAGAATTCGTTATATCAAGTTCATTAGCTTTTAAACTGAAACCTTCTACTTTTGGGGAAATCATTTCAATAATTTCCTCTTTTTTAACGTCATTTAATTCGACTGACAGTTTATCTTCGCTCAACTTTGCATCACAAATAATATGTAGCATATTTTCGGGCATCTCGTCATATACCTTCAGCACCCTGTCGTTTTTATCGGTAGAATAAAACTTTTCGTCGATACTATAGGAAAAAACCTCTTTAGCATCGGTAACCTTAAGTATAATATTTCCGTCAAGATTTTTTTCAACCGAAACGTCATCAACAAACGGCAACGACCTTCGAATATTGGCGAGAACTTCATTTTCATTTATACGAAGCAGATTTTCACCAATTTCAATTCCGCTGTACTTTACCAAATCTCGACTGTCATAAAACTTACTTCCCGTGGCTTTTATGCTTTTAACAGGAAAAAATACAGTCAAAGAAAGTCCGATTAGCAAAGCAAGTGAAAAAAGAACAAACAAAATAAGAGCTATTCCCTTTTTTCTTTTTCTTTTGCCGTTTTTTCTTTTTTTAACATTCTTAACGTCGCTCAAGTTTACAACTCCTCTATATCTACACCTAATTTTTTCAAATTCAAGGCAAACGATTGATAACCGCGTTCAATGTGATAGGTATCGTTCACAACACTTTCGCCCTCAGCATTTAAAGCCGCAATTACCAAAGCGGCGCCACCTCTTAAATCGGTACAGGTAACGTCGGCTCCAAAAAGTTTCTTTTTGCCCTTCGAAGTAACCGTTTTGCCCTTTTGATAAATATCTGCTCCAAGTTTATTAAGTTCGGGAACGTATCTGAATCGGTTTTCAAAAATAGTTTCCAAAAGACTGTTTTCGTCGGGCAAACGTGAAAAGGTTGCTACGATAAGCGGACCTGCATCGGTCGGAAAAGCAGGATATACGTCCGTTACGGTCACACCTGACACTTTAAATTCAGTCGGACTTTTCATATATACCCTGTTATTTTTGATTTTCATATAACAACCGATTTTTTCAAAAAAATCCAAAATACTCTGCATATTATAAGCAGGACAATCGGTAATTTCGATACTGCCGCCCGTAACAGCCGCCGCTGATAAAAAGGTAGCCGCCACAATTCTGTCGCTCATAACCGTATGCTCAACGCTTTTAAGACAAGGTACGCCTTCAATTATAACCGTATTTGAGCCTGCGCCTTTAATCCGCGCTCCCGCTCTGTTAAGAAAATCTGCCAAATCACTGATTTCGGGTTCACTTGCCGCGCCGTGAATAACTGTTTTGCCTCTAGCGAGACAGGCGGCAATAATAATATTTTCGGTTGCTCCCACACTCGGAAAACGCAGATAAATTTCACCGCCCACAAGACCGTTTGGACAGTTGCAGCCAATTACACCGTCTTCTTCTTTTATTATTACTCCAAGTTGTTTAAGAGCAGAAAGGTGCATATCAATAGGACGAGGACCAAGTTCGCATCCACCGGGACTGCTTATTACCGCTTTTCCCATTCGCGCTATTATAGCGCCCAAAAACACTATAGAAGAGCGCATTTCACCCGCCAGTTCTTTACCGACCTCATAGTTAAAGGCATCGGTTGAATCAACTATAACGGTATTTTCATCTCTGACGCACACGCAACCCAGTTTCACAAGAATCTTAAGCGCCGCATCCACGTCACTTAAATCGGGACAATTATGTATAATGCTTTTATTTTTAATCAGCAACGTTGCGGCAAGAATAGGCAGCGCACTGTTTTTTGCGCCCTGCAGTTTAATACTGCCGTCAACTCTATTCCCGCCTGTAACCTTAAAGGAATTCATATCTGCACCCCGCACATCAAAATACAATCATACTTCATAATATGCGGTTTGCTTTTTTTGGTTATTACGAGTTTAAAAGTTCCGTAAGAACCTTATAAATTCGCTCGTTAGCATCATCTATTGCAACCTTTTGCGCATTGATGCTCATCTCATTCAATTTTTTAGTATCGGAAAGCATAGCTTCTACGGTAGAAATAAGTTTTTCGCCGCTGAGTTCCTTTTCTTCAATTACTTCTGCCGCACCTACGTTTTTGAGTGTCATAGCATTATGGAACTGATGGTTTTCAGCAACGTAGGGAGAAGGAATTAAAATAGACGGTTTTCTGCATACGGCAAGTTCGCTTAACGTAATTGCTCCTGCTCGGCAAATAACTACGTCTGCCGCCGCCATACATACGTCCATATCTTTAATATATTCTCTCAAATCAATATTCTCACTTAGCTTTATATCGCTAAGTTTTGCCACCATATCTTCGTATCCAACCTTACCTGTAGCATGAATATGATAATATTTTCCGCTATCATTATGATACTTAATAAGTTCGCAAACAGAATTGTTGATTTTTTCAGCGCCAAGACTTCCACCGAAAGAAAGTATCACAGGACGGTTATCAAAACCGAGTTTTGCACGCGCTTCTTCCCTGCTTATCTTGGTAAGTTCAGGTCTTACGGGATTACCTACTATATCGGGTTTCTTATTAAGCTTAAATCTGTTTTCTGCTTCCTTCATAGCAAGCATAACTCTATCAACTTGAGAACAAAGCATTTTATTGGTTATACCCG
>JAEIGA010017196.1_pt1 | contig 11016 bp, 12 predicted proteins | sample 9270691 | NCBI WGS metagenome assembly JAEIGA01 (sample SAMN17057246, study PRJNA624740) | gut metagenome | biome: biome; isolation source: fecal sample | host: Bos grunniens | place: China: Xizang | collected 2019 | reverse complement strand
GTCTCGCCAAGCTCGTAATCATCGTCGAGAGCCTCGTCATTGATTGCTATCTGAGTATTAGGATCCTCAACCTCATCAACAACCTCCCTGTTCCAATAGATCTCACAGTCACCCTTGTCGATGTTGATAATGATGTCAAAGTTGTCTGCAGATCCGTAAGTCTTTGTAATCTGAGTCCTGAACACATCCTCGAGCACACCCATCATTGTGGGCCTGTCGATGTTCTTCTGGTTCTTGAACTCTGCAAAAGCGTCTTTAAGTTCTATCTTTTCCATTATTATTGATAATTTTAATTGAATTCAACAAAAGGACGGACAGAATTCACCTGGTCCATCGTAAAACGATCATGATGCTCCACCATCTCCTTCTTCTTCTTTCCATCGACCGCTTCCTTTACAGAATATTTAAGAGTGATGCTTTCCTCATCAGCCGCTTCAAGCAACGCGACCATCTTCTTTCCACCTTTCAGCTGGACCTCAACCTTCTTGCCTACGGCCTTGAGAAACTGCTTGAACACCTTGAACGGCTGATCAAGACCAGCTGATGTCACTGTAAGCGAGTAATCCTCCTTCTCCCTGTCAAAACAGGTCTCGAAAAAGCGGCTGACACCCACACAGTCATCAAGCTCTACAATACCCTCTTCCGACTCGATGGTGACCTCGATATCATTGTCCTTGCTGATAAAAACATCAACTATATACAATCCGCGTGCAACAATTTCGCCATTGATTGCATCTATGATTTCTGTAACGTTCATTTGACTTTGATGATGATATATAAAACAAGGGGGCTCTCTGCCCCCTTTAAATCTGTCTCACGGTGCAAATGTACGAATAATTTCTTAATATACAAAAATTTAAACCTGAACCTGCATCGACATGGAATTCAAGGCCAAAGAAATCGCTGACATCCTCGGAGGAACCGTTGATGGCAATCCAGATGCGACCGTATCCACATTCGCCCGCATTGAACAGGGAAAGCCCGGAGCAATCTGCTTCTTCGCCAACCCAAAGTACGAACAGTACGTATACGAATGCAAGGCTGACATCATAATCGTAAACAGATCATTTGAACCTAAACAGCCCGTTGCCGCAACAATGGTGAGGGTTGAAGACGCATATTCCGCAGTTGCCACACTCCTTGACTATGTCACTGCAAAGAAACGCTCCTACAAAAGATACCGCGGATGCCGCTGCAGAGTCAGATGGAGCGCCAGATTAGGAAAGAAAGTATATGTTGGCGACTTCGCATACATCGGAAAGAAAGCGTCAGTCGGCGACTACACCAAGATATATGAAAACGTTTTCGTCGGTGACGGAGTGAAGCTCGGTTCGCACTGCATCATATATCCGGGTGTAAAGATCTACCCCGGAATGGTAATCGGAGACAACGTGATCATCCACGCAAACGCAGTGATAGGATCTGACGGATTCGGATTCGCACCGCTTGAGGATGGCACATGGAAAAAGATCGAGCACACCGGCAACGTGGTGATCGAAGACAACGTGGAGATTGGAGCAAACGTATGCGTGGACAAGTCCCAGATGGGCTCTACAGTGATCAGAAGCGGAGTCAAGATTGACAACCTCTGCCAGATCGCCCACAATGTTGAGGTCGGAAAGAACTCCGTAATGGCCTCCATGACCGGAATAGCCGGCTCCGCAAAGATCGGAGAGCACTGCATACTGGCCGGCCAGGTTGGAGTTGCAGGGCATATAAGCATAGCAGACAACACCACAATCGGCGCTCAGTCCGGAATAATGTCAAGCATCAAGGAGCCGGGACAGACTCTGATGGGTTCGCCTGCGTTCCCTCTCAATGACTTCCTGAGGAGCTATGCACAGTTCAGGAGATCAGGCAAAAAATAATATATAAAAAATATTGCTATCTTTGCAGATTGAAGCAATCTAAATAAGAATACAATGCAGTTGCAGCAGACTTTAAGAAAAAACTATTCATTCGAAGGCAAGGGACTTCACACTGGAAGAATCGCAAAGATGACAGTGTGTCCGGCTCCGGCCGATTACGGCATCAAGTTCGTCAGAACCGACATCGGTCCTGACGCTGTAGTGGAAGCCTTGGCTGAGAATGTTTCAAATACGGCAAGAAGCACGACCATTTCCAAAGGAGAAGCGTCTGTTTCCACAATCGAGCATATAATGTCAGCACTCACAGGCATGGGAGTAGACAATGCAATGATTGAGATAGACAACATTGAGGTGCCGATTCTGGACGGAAGTGCAAAGCCATATATCGACGCAATCTGGAAAGACGGTCTTGAAGAGCAGGATGCCCCTAGAAAATACATTGAAATAAAGGAAACTATCGAGCTTACGAATGAGAAGGGATCGATCGTAAGGATCGAGCCGGCTGAAGAATTCTCTTACGACATACTTGTCGACTTCAACTCCCGAGTGCTCGGAGTGCAGCATGGAACATGGACAGCAGATGTTGATTATACAAAAGAAATCGGAATCTGCAGAACATTCGTGTTCTTCCATGAAATAGAATTCCTGTTCAATAACGGCCTGGTCAAAGGCGGTGATGTAGACAACGCCATCGTTATCGTAGAGCATCCGGTGACCGACGAACAGGTAAACAGGATGTCGCAGCTTTTCAATATCCCTGCGCTTTCAGTACGCGAGGACGGCTACCTCAGCAACCTTACTCTGCGCTTCCCTAACGAATGCGCAAGACACAAGCTTCTTGACCTGATAGGCGACCTGAGACTTTGCGGAGGTTTCCTCAAGGCAAAAGTGACTGCTGAAAAGGCGGGACACGGCATCAATACAAATGCGGCAAAGGCGGTAAGAGCTCAGCTGTAACAAAACAAGAAAACTAAAAAACAGAATATCATGGCAAACATTCATCCACTCGCAACGGTTCATCCAAACGCAAAACTTGGAGAGAACGTAGAAGTAGGTCCATACGCATACATTGAAGAGCATGTGGAAATCGGAGAAGGAAGCAGGATTCTCCCTCATGCAACCATCTTCAACTATGTGAAGATGGGAAAGAACTGTACAGTATTCCCCGGCGCTGTAGTAGGTGCAGTACCTCAGGACCTCAAGTTTGAAGGCGAGGTGACATATGTGGAAATCGGTGACAATGTCAATATCCGTGAGTGCGCGACCATTAACCGCGGCACGAAGGCAAGTGGAAGAGGCGTCACCAAGATCGGCAACAACGTCCTCCTCATGTCATACACGCATGTGGCACATGACTGCACAGTAGGCAACAATTGTATACTCGTAAGCTACGTAGGCATAGCAGGTGAGACAGATGTAGACGATTGGGCAACAATCGGAGGAAGCACTGTAGCTCACCAGTTCTCAAGAATCGGAAAGCACGCAATGGTCGGCGGAGGTTCGAAGATCAACAAGGACGTACCTCCTTACGTTCTCTGCGGCCGCGAGCCTCTCACCTACGCTGGTGTCAACATCGTGGGACTCCGCAGAAGAGGCTTCTCATCTGAGCAGATCCGCAACATCAAGGACATATATGACATCGTTTACGGAGGCGGAATGAACACCACCGACGCCCTCGCAAGAATAGAATCCGGATTCCCGCAGTCTGAGGAAAGAGACACGATCCTCGACTTCATCCGCAACTCCAAGAGAGGAATCATCAAGGGATACACCTCTTCAACCAAGGGAGATCAGGAATAGTGGCAAAACTGCTGACTACAGCATATTTCCCTCCGATTTCATATTTCGCGGCAATAGCCCAGGACATGGAGGGACTTGTAAGAGCAAAAGGAGAAGACAGGAAATCATTCCCGTCTTCTCCTTTATCGCCATCTGTCATATATATAGAAGCCTGCGAGAACTACCAGAAGCAGTCCTACAGGAACAGATGTCACTTCTATGCAGCTGACGGAAAGCAGTCGCTGTCATTTCCAATCACCCACTCCGAAGGCACCCATAAGCATCTCATATCCGAGGTGCGCATAGACTACAGCAAGCCATGGGTGATGCAGCACAAGAGGGCCATCATTTCCGCATACCGGACATCCGCATATTTTGAATATTATCAGGACGAACTGTTCGCAATACTTGATTCAAAGCCGGAAAGGCTCATCGACCTGAACACTATACTGCTGGAATTCTTTCTTGAAAAGACGGGAATCAAGGCAGAAATAAGAATGACAGAGTCTTATGACGCGGCTCCGGAGTGCGAAGATCTTAGAGAAGTCATCCACCCCAAGAGACCTGACAGGATTCTTGAGAATCTTGAACTAAAAAAGCCGTATTTCCAGGTATTCGCTGAAAAACACGGCTTCATTCCGGATCTGTCAATCATGGACCTGCTGTTCAACGAAGGTCCCGACTCGATCGTATATCTGAAGAAACTCTGATCAGCAGAGTCTCCAATAAACCTCAACGGTACGCTTTGCCTCAGCCACGTCATGGACCCTGAGCATATCCGCACCTTCCTGAAGCGCCTTCAGATGAAGGACCTGAGTCTGAGGAAGGGCCTCCTCAGGAGTAATATCCAAAGGCTTATAAATCATACTCTTGCGAGAAACACCAACTAAAATCTTAGGCATTTCGAAAGACGAATACGGCCTGCGTAACTTACGCAGATTACGCATCATCTGATAGTTCTGCGAGACTGTCTTCGCAAAGCCGAAACCTGGGTCAAGAATCCAATCCTTGACACCATTTTCCTCAGCCTTTGCGGCAAATTCCTTGAAATAGCTGATGACCTCTTCGACCACATCATCATAATCAGTCAGAGATTGCATCGTCTTTGAATCCCCCCTCATATGCATGGCAATGAACCTCAGTCCCAAGCGGCCGACAAGCGGAAGCATCTGAGGATCAGTCTCCCCTGCCGAAATGTCATTCACAATGAATTTTCCTATAAGATCATAGGACTTAGACACGACGGATGCCCAGCTTGTATCGATGGATATCTCCAGATCAGGCCACATCTCCCTTACCTCTTTGAGTACAGGCTCCAGTCTCTTCCATTCCTCCTCCGGACCGACAGGTTCCGACCCCGGACGGCTTGAACATGCACCGAAGTCAATTATGGTCGCGCCTTCATCCAGCATGGTCATGACAGTCTTCACGACCTGCGGAACATCCACGCAGCGGCTGGCAGCATAAAAGGAATCATCAGTAAGATTGACGATTCCCATGATATCGATATGTCTTCCTTTCATAGCTGTAGATTATGGTTGTCCACAAATTTAATAAAGTTTCTTATCTTTGCACAGAAAGTAAACCATATTTTATGCTGACAGTCCTTGAAGGCCTGGATGGAGCTGGAAAGTCCACACAGGTCAAGAAATTAAGATCCTATCTCGAAAAACTTTTCGGTAATCTTGAATACATACATTTCCCACGTTACGATGCACCGGTCTACGGAGATCTTATAAGCAGATTTCTTCGCGGAGACTTTGGCTCCAACGAGGCTGTGCACCCGCAGCTTGTAGCCCTGCTCTTTGCAGAAGACAGGCATGGAGCCGCTCCCGGAATGAAGGACGTCCTTGAAAAAGGAGGAAACATCCTTCTCGACAGATATGTCTATTCCAACATTGCCTACCAGTGTGCAAAACTGAGCGACAAGACGGAAGCAGAGGCTTTGAGAGACTGGATCTTCAGGACAGAATACGGAAACTTCGGGCTGCCTGTTCCAGACCTGAACATCTTCCTTGATGTACCGATTGCCTTTGTCGAGTCAAAGCTCAAGAGCCAGAGAGGAGGTGCAGACAGGGATTATCTGGAAGGCGCCCAGGACATACATGAGGCAGACATCGAGTTCCAGAAACGCGTACGTGAAATTTACAGGCAGCAATGTGAAATCGACCCTAAGTTCATAAGGATCGACTGCTCGGACGAATATGGCCAGATGCTGCCGCCGGATGAAATTTTTGCCAAGGTCAAGGAAGTGGTTGACCAGGCTGTGAACAAAATATGATATGAAACAGTTTATCGAGAAGCTTAGAAGGTTCTGCGCTTTCGTCACAGGATTCGTATTCTTCATTTCAGGAATACTTAAGGTACTGGATCCTGTCGGTGCAGGACTTGTAATGAAGGAGTATCTTGAGTTTCTCCATATTGGCTTCATGGGATTTGCCGCCAAAGGTCTCGGGACCGCATTTGCCCTTGCTGAGACCATCATCGGAGCGTCCCTGATCACAGGCGTCTGGAGAAAATCCACAGCCTGGGCCGCAATGATTCTCCAGGGATTCTTCACTCTCCTCACACTCGCTCTTGTGATATTCAATCCGGAGATGGACTGCGGATGCTTCGGAGAAGCCATCCATCTGACCCACGGTGAGACCTTCATCAAGAATCTGGTTCTCTGCGGCCTGATGGCGGCAGCGTTCATTCCGATGAAAGATATGGGCCAACCATTGAAGAAAAAATATGTCTCTTTCTCAATAGTGACAGTCTCGGTACTCGCATTCTGCCTGTATTCACTGATGTACATTCCCTTGATTGACTTTACAGAATACCGCCAGACTGCGCTTCTTCAGACCGCAGACTCGTTTCCGACATCAGAAGAAGACAGATACGAGGCTGTGTTCATATATGAAAAGGACGGAGAGAAGAAGACATTTGATCTTCAGCACCTTCCTGACAGCACCTGGACATTCGTCAGCACAGAAACAGTCCTCAAGGAAGAATATCAGGACAACGGCATAAACCTGTCGTTCCGCGATGCAGAAGGAGAATATTCCGATCAGCTTGCCGCAGAAGGGAATGTGATGGTCATCTCATTATATGACCCTGAGATCAAGGCAGCCAGATGGAAGGAAACGGCAGAATTCATCAGAAACGCCTCAAAGGCCGGATACACTCCACTTCTTCTCACGGCATCGACTCCTGGAGAGATGGCCGGTTTCCTTCAGAATGCAGACGAGGCATCACGGAATATAATTGAAAACAGCCTGTACTTCTCCGACTACAAGACATTGCTGACCCTCAACAGGTCCAACGGAGGTGCCGTATGGTTCAGCGACGGCTACCTGATAAGGAAATGGGCACGCAGGGCTCTTCCTGATGAAGCACAAATGAAGGCAGACCTTGACTCGGACGTAACGGAAGCGATAATAGAGAAGAGCACCAGAGGCAGTCTTGCATTCCAGGGATTTCTGCTTTACGTATTTGCAGTGATGCTTCTATTGTAATGAAACTTTGACTATCTTTGCACAGCAATCAATAAAATTTGAAAATGGGAAACAATTCACTTTTGGCAGTATCGCCTATCGATGGCAGATACTCGCGTCAGACAGAACCTCTTAGAGAATATTTCAGCGAATACGCCCTCATCAAGTACCGCGTACGCATCGAAATCGAATATTTCATCGCTCTTTGCAGGATTCCTCTTCCACAGCTCGCGGATTTCGACTGCAGCAAGTTCGAAGCTCTCAGAGACATCTACAGAACCATGACTCCGGAGGATGCAGCCAAGGTGAAGGAAATCGAAAAGGTCACAAACCACGATGTAAAGGCTGTCGAGTACTATATCAAGGACAGATTCAAGGAGATGGACATCATGAAGTGGGGCGAGTTCGTTCATTTCGGACTCACATCCCAGGACATCAACAACACTTCTGTCCCTCTTTCATTCAAGGAAGCCATTGATGAAAGCTTCATGCCTCTTCTCAAGGAGGTTCTCGGCATCATGAAGGGAATGGCTGAGGAATGGGCTGAAATCCCGATGCTTGCAAAGACTCATGGCCAGCCTGCATCACCTACCCGCGTCGGCAAGGAGTTCAATGTATTCGTTGCGCGCCTTGAAGAGCAGATCCGCCAGTTCGAGCAGCTTACATATCCTGCAAAGTTCGGTGGAGCAACTGGAAACATGAATGCCCACAAGGTAGCTTATCCTGCTGTAGACTGGATCGGATTCGGAAACGACTTCGTGGCATCACTCGGCCTCAAGAGATCATTCCCGACCACACAGATCGAGCATTATGACAATCTTGCTTCCCTTTTCGACTGTCTCCGCAGAATCAACACCATCCTTATTGACTTCGCACGAGACATATGGACATATATATCTATGGAGTATTTCCGCCAGAAGGTAAAGGCAGGAGAGGTCGGTTCTTCGGCTATGCCTCATAAGGTAAACCCTATCGACTTTGAGAATGCAGAAGGCAACTTCGGTGTAGCAGATGCCCTCTATACACACCTTGCAATGAAGCTCCCGATTTCACGTCTTCAGCGCGACTTGACAGACTCTACCGTGCTCAGAAACATCGGCATGCCTCTCGCACATTCGATGATTTCGCTCAACTCTCTCAAGAAGGGACTCGGCAAGCTCATCCTCAACGAGGAGGCGATCCGTGCTGACCTTGAAAGAAACTGGGCTGTTGTTGCCGAGGCTATTCAGACAATCCTCCGCAGAGAGAACTACCCTAACCCATACGAGACACTCAAGGCTCTCACACGTACAGGTGCAGGAATCAATCGCGAGGTAATCGCTGATTTCATTGAGACTCTGGAAGTGAGTGAAAGCGTAAAGGAAGAACTCCGCGCAATCTCACCAATGACTTACACCGGATTCTAAAGTCATTGCCGGTCGGAGACGGAAATGACGGAATGTCATCCCCGACCTGATCGGGAATCTACTCTATAACATAGACATCGTCGCCAGGGGCAGCAAAATGGAACTGTTCCCTGGCGAATTTTTCCAGGGTATCCCTGTCAGTCTTGAGCATATTCACACTCTTCTCCATCTTCTCGATTTCCTGCTGATACTCCTTGATCTGTCTTTCCTGACGCTTGATCTCGAAACCGGCCTTAGCCCAATGTATCCAGGTGTTGCCTGGGCCGACAATCCATATGAATACGAATACAGCTGTACTGAATGCCACAAAAACCCTGAAATTCTTGTGTTCACCATTGAATATGTTACCTAACTTGCTCAAAACAGGACCAATTAATGCATTAACTCGACAAAAATAATTAAATTTGTCTGATTTCGATATATTAAAGAAAATACAAACACATAAAATATCTTCTATGAAACCTACACTTCTTGTACTGGCGGCCGGAATGGGCAGCAGATATGGCGGACTCAAACAGATGGACGGTCTTGGCCCTAACGGAGAGACAATAATCGATTATTCAATCTATGATGCAGTAGAAGCCGGATTCGGCAAAGTCGTGTATATAGTAAGAGAATCCTTCAAAGAGCAGATGGAGCAGCATGTAAGAGAAAAGTACGGCAACGTGAAGTGTGTTGACGGCGAGCCTCTTGAATTCCAGTTTGTGACTCAGGAACTCAACAAGATCCCTTCACAGTTCACCCTCAACCCTGAGCGAGTGAAGCCTTGGGGAACAGCTCACGCAGTACTTATGGGCAAGGATGTCATAAATGAGCCTTTCGCTGTAATCAACGGTGACGACTATTATGGCAAGGAGTCCTTTAAGATCCTCGGTGACTGGCTCAGAGCGAACGAAGGCAAGAAAGGCGAATATGCCCTCGTAGGATTCGAACTTGACAACACACTGTCTGAATCAGGTGGAGTGTCACGTGGAATCGGAACGGCAGACGCGACAGGATATCTCACAGACGTAGTTGAGCATCACAAGATTGCAAGAGCTGAAGACGGCAAGATCTATGGTGAGAACAACGTGACAGGCGAGACCGTGGAACTTGCACCTAAGTCACTCTGCTCAATGAACATGTGGGGATTCACTCCTGATTATTTTGAAAACAGCGAGGACATCTTTACAGCCTTCCTCGAGAAGAACATCAACGAGCTTAAGTCAGAGTTCTACATTCCTTTCGTAATCGACAGCATCATAAAGAAGGGAACAGGAAGATGCGAACTTCTTTCTACTCCTTCACGCTGGTTCGGAGTGACTTTCCAGGAAGACAGACCGGGAGTGGTTGCAAAATTCCAGGAATTCGCAGATAAGGGAATCTACCCTACACCATTATACAGATAAAATGAAAAGATTTTTCAAAAGGCATACGGGAAGAGGTTCATACGACCTCTTCTCTAATTATTCCCACTTCCTGCCGGGAATAGGAGGAATATTCGGCATTCTTGGGCTTTTCATTCTCGGAGCTCTCCTGGGCAACATCCTGGTTCTCGGACTTCAGTTCATCTCTCCGGAGTTTGCAAAAGAATACGGAACTATTATTTCCTACCCCGTGATGTTCATTCCGGCAATGCTTTATGCATCATCAAAAAGCAGGTTTGACGAAAACTTCGTTCAGGGGTACAGGATGGACAGCAATAACTTCGGAAGATTTTCCGGACTGCAGATTGCGGTCATCGTCAGCATAGCGACCCTTGCCACAGCATTCATGACAGATGCTGTTTCCTCGCTCATGCCGCCGATGCCGCAGTGGTTGGAAGAGACAATGAAGCAGCTGCTGGATGCGCCACTATGGATCACATTGATTTCCGTATCCGTATTCGCACCATTGTTTGAAGAATGGCTTTGCAGAGGAGTCGTGCTCAGAGGCCTGCTTGCGAAGAACAGTCCGATGACAGCTATAACAGTGTCAGCGGCATTCTTTGCGATAATTCACCTCAATCCTTGGCAGGCCATTCCGGCATTCATACTCGGCCTCCTCTTCGGTTATGTATATTACAAGACCGGATCACTGAAGCTTACCATGCTGATGCACTGCGCAAACAACACCATGGCGGCCATATTCAGCAGAATACCCGCCTTCGAAGAAGCTGAATCGTTCATTGAGGTGATGAATCCGTGGACATATGCCGGCATATTCATCTGCAGCGCGGCATTTGTGGTCTCTGCCATCATAGTCATCTCAGGCATACCTCATAAGGAAGGAAACCTGGGAGGATGTGACAAGGTCTAGGATATCTTCTTGCCGAAAGGAACGACAGCAAGGACCGCCATCTTGAAATGCTGCAGACCGAACGGGATACCCACAATCGTAATGCAGCAGAAAATACCGAAACTTACGTGGAGGAGTGCTATTTCAATTCCGCCGAACAGTATCCAGAGTACGTTCATAAGGATTGCAAGGCAACCTCCATCGTTTGTATCAGAAACGGCCTCATGTCCG
>JAEIGA010017195.1_pt1 | contig 11016 bp, 8 predicted proteins | sample 9270691 | NCBI WGS metagenome assembly JAEIGA01 (sample SAMN17057246, study PRJNA624740) | gut metagenome | biome: biome; isolation source: fecal sample | host: Bos grunniens | place: China: Xizang | collected 2019 | reverse complement strand
CGTACGTAGTTTCCGCCTGGGGACGGGATCCCGATGATTGGGAATGCGACCAGCTCTCCGGACTGCAGCCGCGAACAGGCCATCTGATGAATCTGCTGCAGAAAAGGACCAAGGAAATCCCACCGGTACTGCATGATGTCCGATCCGAGAAGTTCAGAAGACCTTACGGTGCGGTTCCGGCCGGTACGTGCGTTCAGCTGGCAATTGAATCAAAGGACTGCTCCGTAAAAGACGCTGAGCTTGAAGTATACGGAGATCAGCAGAAGGCTATCTATCCGATGCGGAAGACGGAAAGCGGTTGGGAGACTGTTTTTTCAACTCCCGAACAGCCGATGGCATTATGGTACCGCTTCCGCGTAAAACTGGAAAGCAGCGAATACTGGATCTGTACGGCCGGAGATGGAATTCATGCAAGGCTTTCTGAAGAACCCCTGGAAGGCTTTCGGCTCACCGTCTATGAGCCCGGATTCGAAACTCCGAAGTGGTTTCAGTATGCCGTGCTGTATCAGGTTTTTCCCGACCGGTTCGGCTTTTCGGAAGACGGTACGGCAGAGAAGGGAATTGCCTACCACAGGAAGCTCGGGCAGAATCCGGAACTGCATTCTTCTTTAGCGGAAGAGGTTCGGTGGAAACCACGCGGAGCAGAACACAGCTATCTTCCTGACGATTTTTACGGCGGAACGCTGAAGGGAATTCAGAACCGGCTTTCAGATCTGAAACGCCTGGGGATCACATGCCTGTACCTGAACCCGATTTTTGAGGCGCGCTCCAATCACCGATACGACACATCGGATTATCTGAAAATAGATCCGATTCTGGGAAACAATCACGATTTTGAATTGCTCTGCAGGGATGCGCGTTCCAAGGGAATCCGGATCCTGTGCGACGGGGTGTTTTCTCATACCGGTGCAGACAGCATCTATTTCAATCGTGACGGGCATTATCCGAATCCCGGAGCGTGCCAGAAGGAGCGTTCCCCGTACGACGGCTGGTATGAATTCCGAAGCTTTCCGGATGATTATCGGTGCTGGTGGGGATTTCAGGAACTGCCTGAAGTAGAAGAAACCGATCCGGGCTGGCAGGACTTCATCATAAGCGGCAGGAACTCAGTTCTGCGTCAGTGGCTGCGGCGCGGTGCTTCCGGCTGGAGGCTGGATGTGGCGGATGAACTCCCGGATGATGTGCTGAAAATGATGCGTCAGGCTGTTAAATCCGAAGACAGAGAAAGTGTTCTGCTTGGTGAAGTCTGGGAAGACGCAGTGATCAAGGAGAGCTACGGTAAAAGGCGGAACTATGCTCTGGGCTGTTCTCTGGATTCCGTAATGAACTATCCGCTGCGGACAGCAGTACTTGATTTCCTTCATCATAAAACTTCGGCACATGATCTTTCTTCTTTTCTTACTTCACAGCGAATCAACTACCCGGAACCGCTGTATCTGTCTTTAATGAATCTGCTCGGATCCCATGATATGGAGCGGCTTCTTACGGCTCTGGCGGTAAAAGAAAGCCTGAAAGAGCTGAAAAGGGATGAGCAGCTGGCCCTGGAGGAATCCATTACTGACGAAGATCTGCAAAATGCCGGCCTTTTGGCGCGGCTTGCCTATCTGATCATATTCAGCATTCCCGGAGTACCCAGTATCTACTATGGCGACGAGCTTGGCATGACGGGAACAAATGATCCTTTTAACCGCAGGCCTTACGGAATCCATGCGGAATCTGATCTGCGGGAGCATCTTTCTGAGCTGATTCTCCGCAGAAAACAGCATCCGGCGCTATGCTCCGGCCACGTTTTTTTCCTGGCGGCAAATCAGGACGTTCTTTTAATCCTGAGTCAGGATGATTCGGAAGCGGTTCTGACGGCTCTTAACCGGGCATCCGAGAGCAGGCCGTATGACCTGGAGCTGAACGGAGTATCGTTTTGCGGGGAATTATCCGCCTACGGCTGGGATACAAAGATTCTGCAGAAAAGAGCAAAATAAGTCTTGCATTCTTTGATAAACTGTGATAAATTATTTAAGCTTGCGATTCGGCAGGTGTATTAAGGCGGTCCGCTGCTGTGTATTTGCTCCGGTATGAACGTCTATATCGTGAAAGGATTGGATTATGGATCTGGTCAAAATTCTGAGCGAACAGTATATGAAGCCGGAACTTCCGGAAATGAATGTCGGTGACACTGTTCGCGTCCTTGTCCGTGTAAAGGAAGGGAACCGTGAGCGTACCCAGGCTTTTGAGGGCACGATTATCGCAAAAAAGCATGGCGGCATCAATGAAACCATAACGGTGCGCCGTATTTCTTACGGCGTCGGCTGTGAAAAGGTTTTCCCGGTTCACTCACCCTCCATCGTGTCTGTCACGACTGTCCGCAAAGGTAAAGTTCGCCGGGCGAAGCTTTACTACCTGCGCGACCGTGTCGGCAAGAAGGCTAAGGTTAAGGAGCGCCTGTAATCGGCGCATGATGAATGGCGTCTTCACACAGAAGACGCCATTATCCTTTTATGAAGGTGAGAACTGTGCCACAATCAAAAAAGCGGTCCGGACTGCCATTGCTCATGATCACATTGCTGTTTGCGGTGCAGCCGTGCCTGGACGCACTGGCATTCTGGACTAAAAATGATACTGCGACACCCGCCGGATATATTCGGCTGATCATTCTGCTCCTCCTGCCCCTGATATCATTTGTCGTTTCCAGGGAGAAGAAGAGGCAGCTGGTTTTTTATGCAATCGCCGGCGGCTTTTGTCTGCTGCACTGTCTGAACTGTTTCCGAAACGGATATATCAGGCCGGCATATGACATCCGTTATCTGGCCAGTGTAATTCAGATGCCGGTTTTTACAGTTTGTTTTTTTACCCTCATTCATGATGACGATACCAAAGAGGCGGCCATACGCGGGGTCAAGGCGGCTGCTCTTCTGACTCTTCTGTTTTTCATCCTGGCCCGGCTCACGAACACAGGAAACGTGACCTACGGAGAAGGGCTCGGATACAGCGGCTGGGTGATTGACGAAAACAGAAATGCCAACAGTACTATTTTTGTCATCCTCGGATGCTTCAGCGTTTATTTCGCCCTGAACAGTTCAAAACACGCAATGATCTTCCTGATTCCGCTGACTGTTGATATCATTTATCTGGTTACCGGAACCAAAGGCTGCTATTTCTCGATTTTCGTTATTTTCCTTTCTTTCGCCGGCTATCTCCTGTATCAGAAATACTTTCTGAAGAAAGATCTGGACCGGACTGCACTCATAATCCTGCTTGTTCTGGCAATCTTTTCTGCCGTGATTTATCCGTGGACGCCGCGTTATAAAGTTACTGAGGCCCAGAGGAAAACAGCCAGAGGAACCCAGGGTGAGATCGAAGCGACGCTGTTGGAAAAGGGGATTGATATCACCGACATGAGTCCGCAGGAGCGGTTTGACAATCCGGTTGTAAAAGAAGTGTTTGAGTTCTACTATTGGAAATATCTCGGAGTAAAGCCGGACCTGATCGACCGTTTTACGATGGATCGTGTTCTGATGCAGTACAAGATGTCGACAAATGTAGCGAAGCTGATCGATGCGCGTGTCATGGAACGGAACTACGCGGATATGGTGTTCCAGGACAGTGATCTGCCGACAAAGTTTGTCGGCTTTGAGGCTTCCGAAATGGGCTTCGACGGTGTTTACGATCTTGAGAACGACTGGCATGCGGTATTTTATTACTACGGATATCTCGGTTTCTTCCTGTATGTGGGTTTTCTGCTGATCATTCTTTACCGGTGCCTTCGGCCCCTGTGGAAAGACTCTTTCAAAAGCATCAGTCTGGAACAGTTTTCCTGCTTTCTGGTGTTTGTTCTCGTGGCAGGGCTCGCTCACTTTTCCGGTGCGACATTGAGAAGGCCGAATGTATCCATCTGGCTTTCGCTGATTCTCGCCCTTATGACTATCTGTACGGAGGCAAAAAAGTATGAAACTCAGTATCATCGTACCGGCCTTCAACGCTGAAAAAACAATTCACCAGTGTCTTGATTCCATTCTGGCTCAGACAGTCCCGGAATTCGAACTGATTGTCATCAACGACGGTTCCACTGATTCTACCGAGGAAATATTAAATGACTATCTCGGGAATAATCCCGGAGTGTTTCGTGTTCAGACGGTTGAAAACGGGGGACAGGGGAGAGCCAGGAACATTGCGCTGGATATGGCCGGTGGCGATTATATCGGTTTTGTCGACAGCGATGACTGGGTTGAACCGGATATGTTCCGTAAACTGCTGCAGCTGGCCGAATCAGAGGACTGTGATATTGTTCACTGCGATGTGATTTCCCATTTTCCTGACGGCAGTACGGCCGTCGAGATGGTATACAGACTAAACTGTCCGATTGCATCGGCCGGATTTGCGAATAACATGCTTTTCCGGCGGGAATTGCTGGAATCAATCCGTTTTCCGGAAGAGAAACTCTGGTATGAAGATACGGAATTTACTGCACGATGCATTCACCGGGCCGGGAAAGAAGCACATCTGAATGAGTTGCTTTATCATTACAGACGCGGCCTGCCATCAACCATGAATAACCAGAACGCCATGAAGAATCTGGATATTCTGACCGTAATGGAGCATCTGGAAGACGAGTTTCTACCGGATGACAGGGATGATTTTGAGTTTCTGGTGATCAACCATGTCCTCCTGGATGCCATGAACAGAGTTCAGTCGATGAATGTGCCGGAAAAAAACGATGTTTTGTGGCTGATGCGTGCTTATGTGCGTGAAAAGATTCCGCATCTGAATCGCTCGCTCAGTTACCGGAGCGAAAGCCGCAACAGAAGAATCATCATGATGCTTCATTATGCCGGGCTTTCCGGACTGGCGGAAACGCTGTTAAAGATAAAAAACGGACGGAATTAACCGTCCGTTTTTTCTTGCTCTGCAGGTTTTACATAAACTTGGGCTTCTGATTTTTTTCATTCGGAACGAATCCGACCTGAATCTCCGGGTGGATTTCCTTTAAACGCGCGAGCACCTGATCCGCATCCGATTCATCATGGAAGATCAAATTGGCAAATTCATGATCCCCATGAACCAGGATCAGCCTGTAGTAATAATATGCGGGACTGTCATCAGGCTGACACTCGCTGATCCGGATAAAGCTCCGGTCAATATAATCATAGGGGACAAAATAGTCTTTGCCGAGATCGCGATAGTATAAGGCGAGCTTGCCGAGCTTTACGCGCGGCAGCTTTCGGATTCCCTGATGCCCGTAAGGCTCTGCCGATTCATGATCCTGAAGCATGGGACCCTCGGTAACGATACGTTTATCTGTTCCGCGAAGCTTCAGCTTTCCATAACCAAACATCAGAGGTGCGCTCCTTTCACCCGGGGACGGAAAAGACTCCAGGAATACCATTTGGAGCGTTTTGGAATGCACTGGACAATCAATACACCGATCAGCCCCGCAACGGTACCGGTAATGATTCCCCCCAGCACGTCTGAAGGATAATGTACAACAAGATAGATCCTTGAAATACCCATCAGAATCCCGAAAACCAGAGCCAGCCAGGACCAGTTTTTCCGCCCGAGAACAAAAACCGGAATCATGGTTGCAAATGCGGCATTGGTGTGACCGCTGGGGAAACTGAAATCGCTCTCAATATGACTGCCGAGAAGTACCCACAGCGGATAATAAAATCCGTTGACATCTGCATAGGGACGCGGTCTTGCTATGACTACCTTCAGCCATACATTCACGGCAATTGCGCCGAGAGCAAGTCCGATTGCCATCGCAGTTCCGAACCGTCTTGTAGGACGGATAAAGAGCAGCACAAGAGAAAGAAATATTAAAAAGATACCGCCTTTGCCGAGAATGGAAACGAATTCCATGAAAGGAGTCATCCATCCTCCGCAGAAATCGTAAATGCCGTGCACTGCAGCGGTAACAGACTGATCGAATGCAGTAAATGCGGCGTTCAGCCAGGCGGCGGTGGCAGTCAAAGTCATATTCTATACTCCTTCCTGCTATAGTAATCCGGAAAGAAAACGGAACCGGAATTGTTCCCAGCGATTCAGGGATGTGTAAGTGTCCAGGACCATCTGCTCATAAGCCTGATAAGAGGAAAGATATTCTTCCTGAGTGAGTTCATGCTGGCTGAAAGCAGCCTTCTCCGCAGGAATTCGAATCGATTCCGGCATTTCGGCGCCGTAAGATGAAACCCTCAGAGCATCCCGGTAAAGCAGAATAGCCTTTTGATTGACTTCTGCAGAATCAAAACGGGATTTGCGCCGGATGCGAAGCAGATAATAACGGCCAAACAGCAGAGCGGCAAGCAGTGCGGGGATTCCGAGCAGCCACAGCATGATGCGAAGAAATACGCGGTTTGAAGGCAGGGTTTCAGGGGCAGACTCTTCAGATGAAGAATCATCTTCGGCCGTCTCCGGCTGTTCCGTTTCGGATTCTTCATACGGAATGCCCGCAGGGTCGCTTCCGAAATCCGGCGCTTCGGAATTGCCTTCGTCGACAGCGTCTTCCTGACTTTGATCGGGAACTTCGCCGGGGCCTGCCTGAGAGACGGCTGCGCTTTCACCCTCCGATGCCGTTACTTCCACAGGAACCCAGCCGAAACCGTCCAGATACACCTCGGCCCAGGCATGCGCGTTTTCTCCTGTGATTCTGACGTTTAAATTCGGCACACTGTTCACCATGTACCCTTCACAGATCCTGGCAGGAATGTTCAGGGAACGAAACAGCGCAACAGCAGCCGTGGCATAGTGAATACAGTATCCGCGAGGGGAAACGGTCAGAAAATAGACTGCATAATCCGGATCCGGATAAGCTTCGACGGAAAGATCATAAATACCCTGACTGCGAACGAAGGAAGAAACTGCAGTCAGAATGTTGTCCTGTTCCGCATCCAATCCGTTGCTGATGCAGATCTGGTTTAATGTGCTGCGTGTGGAGTCGGGAAGCCTGGTATAGTAGGAGTGTACAAATTCACGATACTGCAGTTCCTCCTGAACCAGAGAAGCGGGAAGGGCATAGTCGCTGTCGGGGTGATAGGGGTCAGAAGACAAACGGTAAAAATCCCCGCCATAGCTGGTAAGTTCATCCGATGGAACTGAAATATCCCCCAGGGAACCGGTCATGGTGAAATAGGGCAGATACAGGATATCATAGGCTGCAGGCGTAAACAGTTGAAACGGATGCTTTTCAGTATCCTGGTGGTTCAGAATCGAATGACCGGCATAGTTTAAGGCATTTCCATGACTGTTTTCCACTGCCGGGGACCAGGCGGTTCCCATATAATCCCCATATGACTTTCCGCGCAGATAAATGGTACCGGATACGTCGGTTCGCAGAGTCATGGCAGTCTGAGGGAGGGAAGAATAATCAAAAGGACTTGTCAGGTCAAGAATATCCTGGTCATGCCCCCACCCGGAGGGGGCATGCGTCATTTCGGCATTGCCGGAGTTCCCGGAAACCGGAGTGCCTTCCGATGATGACCCGGTGCCGCCAAACCAGTTCGAAAGCATATTGCCGACCCGGTCAAACTGCTGGGACAGCGTGACATCCCGTTCATCATAATGATACGTTGACGGACGATAGAGCAGCAGGAGGCCTGCCAGGACGAGAACACACGGAACAATACCCAGCAGAAAGGCTTTCCCGGCTCCGTCCGTATCACGGTAAGCGTCACCGCTTAATTGAAGACCAAGCCAGAACACCAGAACTCCGAGAGTTGGGATCACAGGCGGCGTTCCGTTCACAAGGATACAGGCAATAAAAACCGGGAATGTTGCCAGACGGGCAAGAGAAATACGAAAACTTGCGGATGTGAGAGAAAAAGAAATAAATGCAGCCAGAAGAAACAGCATGGACAGCAGGGCCGGAACCGCAATTCCGGATTCGCTGTCCCGGAATGCCCCGGAACTGCTGCCGAAATGATGATAATATGTCTCTACGACCTGATCAGCCAGAGCCTTAAATGATGCTGATACGGTATGACCGCTTTGCCGGAAAATCAGAAACAGAACAAGCGCACAGAGCGGGAGACCGATGAGAGCGCCGTACCGGAAACCGGAAGCGATCCACAGCAGCACACAAAGGAGCGCGAGCAATAAGCCGGCGTGCAGAGAGAAATCCAGTCCGAAACTGTCACAGAACAGAAGACAGATACTCTCCATTCCGATCAGGAGCAGGAGTAGATTTCCGGTCCTGTTCAAAAATGTATTGAAGTACGTATTCATAGGATACGCACCTCGCCGGCAAAGATCATGAAAACACACCGGGCATCTGTTGCATCAAAACCGCAGGGATCGCGCATCGGCCAGCTGAGGAGAGAGGCTACGGCATCATCTGTCTCATCTTCATTCCCGACAGGATACAGGCTGTCAGAAACAATCACATGGGGTTCTTCGAGTTCATCCAGTTTTCTGGAGAGCCATCTGAGAACCTCAAGACCGCGGTCATGTTCTCCAACACGCGAGAGAACGACAAATATGGTGCTGTTTTCGGGGATTAAAGCCTCACGCACAATTAAGGAATCCGTCTTGGATGATAACTTCCAGTGAATACTGTTGGAAGCATCTCCAGGCCGATAGCCCCGCAGATCGTGATCTTCTGCAAAACCGCCTCCATATTTAGGCTTCAGAATTGCGGCCGTATTTAATGATGTCTCAAACTGTACCGGCTGATCCGCTTCGACAGCGGACGGCATCACGGTACAGGATGCTTCGGTTCCGCCTTTGCGGTTGATGGAAAACAGGCCGAACAAGTCGCGGCATTCAAAGCGCTGCAGGGAACATTGAAGTTGACCGCATTCATGCGTTGGAAGAGGGATTCTGCTCTGGCTGCTTTCAATGTTCCGAAAGATATAGTTCAGATGTGTAACCTCACCGGTATAACAGTTGTGAACCGTCAGGTGAACGGTGACAGAATGAACGGGCAGAATATGCGGATTGCTGAAATCCAGTACCAGATGCGCTTCGCTGTCCCGCATCACGCGCGGCGCTGTGATCAGCTGGATCCTCAACCCGGTCATGGACGGAAGAGAAGCCAGCAGGATGACCAGCGGCAAAAGCACTGCGGCAGCAAAGATGTACGGGCCAAGCCAGCCGATGTAACTTGCGCGAAACAGCCAGGCCAGTGCGATCAGCAGCAGATAAAGAAGAACATGAAGAATCGGCATTATTTAATACTTGGCGCATCTACCGATGCGAACAGCTCAGCCAGGGTGTTTTTCTTCGACTCGGCGTCCGGCATTTCCTGAGACCAGATCAGACGGTGCTCGATACACTCAAAGAATACAAATCGGATATCTTTCGGGAGTACATAATCCCGGCCCTGAATCCATGCCGTGGCTTTGCCGAGGGCGGTCAGTGCAAGAGATGCTCTGGGACTGGCGCCCTGGACAATCCGCCCGTCGTTTCTGGTTGCTTCACACAAACGGACAATGTAGTCAATGATGTCATCCTTAATATATACCTGTTCCGCTTCCCGGCGAATCCGCATCAGTTCATCACGGCTCACAACCTGCTGAAAGGTATATGTTGAGATCCCTTTCTGTTTTCTGCGGATCATTTCAATCTCGTCATTGTGGGCAGGATAACCCATGGAAAGCCGGAGCATAAAGCGATCCATTTGTGAGTCGGGGAGCATCTGGGTTCCTTTTGCTCCGGTTGGGTTCTGCGTTGCAATGACGATAAACGGCTGGGGAACGGGATAGGTGTTGTTATCGACCGTTACCATGCCTTCTTCCATGGCCTGCAGCAGAGCGGACTGCGTTCTGCTGGTAGCCCGGTTCAGCTCATCTGCCAGAAAAAGGTTGCATAATACGGCGCCCTTCTGGTAAGTCATTTTACCGGACTCCTTATCAAAAATCGAATAGCCGGTGATATCCGAAGGGAGAACATCCGGGGTGAACTGTACCCGGCCATACTCCAGCCCGAGCGCCTTGGAAATGGAAATCGCCATGGTGGTTTTTCCGACACCAGGAATATCTTCCATCAAAATATGACCGCCTGCAATGATTGCAAGAAGAACTTTGATCAGAGTCTCGTCCTTTCCGACAATCACCTTGCTGACTTCGCGGATAATCAGACGTGCATTTCCGATTGAGTTGATATCGTTCATAATATACTCCAGAAGAATAAAGATAACTTAAATATTTTATCATATATAACAAACAGGAGCAAGTATTATTTCATACCTTGTCTTTCCGGATAAAATGTGATATAAAAAATTGTTTATGGCTTTTTATAAGGGGGTGGAATCATGGACGAACTCGAAAACGCGGATGCCCTGGATTATGAGACCATACAGGAACAGCGGAATGATGAGCTGACAGCTTTGCTTGACAGCCGCAACATGCGCGCCCTGAAAAAGCGTATGGAAGAAATGAACGAATTTGACGTGGCCGAGTTTTTGTCAGAAATCCCTGACAACCGCATGCCGATGGTTTTTCGTCTGCTTTCCAAGGAAACAGCCTCAGATGTATTTGCCAATTTTGATGTGCCGGATCAGGAAAGAATTATCAACTCGATGACGGATTCGGAACTTGCCGGGATTATTGAAGAGTTATATGTGGACGATGCGGTAGACATGATGGAGGAACTGCCTGCCAATGTGGTAAAGCGCGTAATGCTGGCCGCAACTCCGCAGACGCGTGCGCTGATCAATCAGTATCTGAATTATCCGGAAGATTCCGCCGGCAGTATCATGACGGCTGAATTTGTGGATCTGAAAAAATATATGAGCGTGAAGGAATCCTTCGCCAGAATCAGACGGATCGGTGAAGACAAGGAGACCATCTATATCTGTTTTGTCATTTCATCTCACCGCAAGCTGGAAGGGATTGTCACGGTAAAGGATCTTCTGCTTGCGGACGACGATACGATCATCGAAGATCTGATGGACCGAAATGTGGTGTTTGCCACAACGACGGAAGACCAGGAGAGCGTTTCGGAAAAGTTCTCGAATTACGACCTGATGGCTTTGCCCGTTGTGGATACGGAAGGCAGACTGGTCGGCATTGTCACGGTTGACGATAT
>JAEIGA010017194.1_pt1 | contig 11018 bp, 11 predicted proteins | sample 9270691 | NCBI WGS metagenome assembly JAEIGA01 (sample SAMN17057246, study PRJNA624740) | gut metagenome | biome: biome; isolation source: fecal sample | host: Bos grunniens | place: China: Xizang | collected 2019 | reverse complement strand
CACCGTTTAGTGTTTAGAGTTTAGAGATATGGATATAAACAACGAAATATCGAAGTTAGACTGGAATCGCGAGCCATACGGTTTGTACGAGCCCATTGAATATACACTAGCGGCAGGTGGCAAGCGCGTGCGTCCACAATTGGCAATGATTGCTAGTCAGCTATTTGGTGGCAAAGACGAAGAAGTACTGCCTGCGGCATTGGCGTTGGAGGTATTCCACAACTTCACTCTCTTGCACGACGATGTGATGGACAAGGCCGATGTGCGTCGTGGTCGTCCAACTGTGCACGTAAAATGGAACGAGAATACCGCTATTCTATCGGGCGATCAAATGCTGATCGAAGCATACAAACTGCTGTCGGGTGTTCCTGCTGACAAGCTGCCTAAAGTATTGCAACTTTTCAACAAAATGGCGACAGAGATCTGCGAAGGACAACAATACGACGTGGATTTTGAGAACCAAGAGCAAGTCACCATAGATGATTACCTAAAGATGATTCGCCTAAAAACCTCCGTACTACTTGCCAATGCACTACAAACAGGCGCCTACATTGCTGGTGCAGATGAACAAGCGCAAGAATATTTATACCAATTTGGTATCCATATAGGACTAGCTTTTCAGATTCAAGATGACATCCTAGATGTTTGGGGTGACCCAAAAACATTTGGTAAAGCAGTCGGAGGTGATATTAGCTGCAACAAAAAGACGTTTGTTTATCTTGAGGCGAGGGGGCGAGGAGACGAGAGGCTGGAGGAATGGTACAGCCAAGTACTAGGGGACAACACGGAGAAGATTGCGGCTGTAAAAGAGATATTCGAGCAATTAGGTGTGCGTGCGGCGTGCGAAAAGGTAGTTGAAGATTATACTCAAAAAGCACTTTCATTGCTCGACCTACTGCCTCAAAACGCATCTACCGGGCAATTGCGCCTACTTGCCAATAAGCTTACCACCCGAAAAGATTAACACCTTAAAAAAACTTTTAGAATATTTTAATCCCCACAGATATGCCTTACCGTCGATTACCCAAAACAGACCAAGCACGCTTGCATGCTCTGCAAAAAGCGGTGCAACAAGCAGGTAATGCTGCGTACAATGACCAAGCTATCAACTATCGCACCCTAACTGAGGCACAACGCTTCTTGATGCAATTTGAGAATCAAGTAGCGCAATACCATGCGAACTTTGATAGTAAAGTAACAGCCAATAAGCAGTACCGCCATCGCGTTCGCAATGCACGTATGTATATCTCCCATTTCATTCAAGTGCTAAACCTTGCCGTCATCCGCGGAGAGATCAAACGTGCACAAAAGGAGCTATATAAACTTGATCCTAAAAGCAATGCATTGCCCGACCTTAGTACAGAAGAGGGATTGATGGAATGGGGACAAAACATTATCGACGGTGAAAACAAACGCACCGCAGCAGGCGGGTTTCCCATCTACAACCCTGCTATCAACAAGGTCAAAGTACACTATGAGATGTTTAAGGAGGATTATACCAGCCACGTATTGCACAAGAAGACCCATAGCCGTGTATTTGAAGACACTGAGACTTTGCGCAAACAAGCCGATGAAATCATTCTAAGTATTTGGGATCAGGTGGAGGCTTTCTACAAGGACGAGCTCCCATACGCTAAGCTACAAAAATGCCAAGCCTATGGTATGATTTACTACTATCGCACTGGAGAGACAAAATTGACACCTCAAACCGATCAACAAATCCTCACCCAACGCGCACAGCAAACTACACTCGAACTATAACAGCAAAAAGGGATTTTTCAATCCCTTTTTGTTTCTATGATACCTATTGAAGGAGTTATCAAACAGTCCAATTTCTTATCACGTCTATTCATTGGGACTTTATCGATTACCTGAAAATCATACCCCACTCCGACTAGCGCAGTATTTCTACCGAGACATGCTATAAATCGGTCATAATACCCTCCACCACGTCCAAGGCGATTGCCAATTTTGTCAAAAGCCACACCCGGTACCAAAACCATATCTATATGCCCCGTATATGGAGGCGTCGTGGGTTCTGGGATATTAAATTTTCCTCGATGCATTTTGGAATTTCCTTCGTAAGGGCACGCATTCATAAAACGACGATGAACTACGGGAAAAAGGAATGTCTTGGCATGTTTGTATTTTTTAATCAACGGAAGCAAATCCACCTCGTTATGAGTAGGATAATAGATGAGCACCGTCTTTGCTGACTGAAAAGCCTGTAGACTCTCCACATGCGATACGATGATAGCAGACTGCTGGCTTACTTGTTCAGGTGTTAATAGCCTACGCTTTTGCACCAAGAGTTCACGCATGCGCTTCTTCTCCTGTAAGAGTTTTTGGCGAGGCAAAAACTTTAATAAATCCAAAATATTCGTCTCAAAAAGCATAATTGTGTAAAAATCTATGCAAAATTACAACTTTATTTGCAAATTTGCAAATAAAGCAGTAACTTTGTGCGAAATTTTGGAGTTATGCGTTATTTTTCATCAATATTACTTGTTATAGCCACATTGATAGTGGGGTGCAAACCCAACAATAGCACCATAGAGACATCATCGGAAGCACGTGTAAACAGTTTTTCGTTTTATTCCGACACACTCAATCCTGGATTAAAGGAAGCCACCTACAAAATAGAGCATCGTTCGGATACAGGATTAATTTACAACGAAGATTCACTACGTTTCGGCACGAGATTAGATCGTGTGGTACCCTATGTAACCTATAAGAAAACACCTGGTTCAGCTACGTACGTATTACCAGACACTACTATTGTAAGTACAGGTGTTGATACCATGGATTTATCGCGAGATCCTATCTATCTACATGTTATTGCATCAGACATGAAGAACGAAAGATGGTATCGTATTAAGTTGAACGTGCATCAAGTGGACCCTAACTTATATGTATGGGAACAATTGACCGCTAACATCTTTCCAAAGCAGAATTGTGAAACAAAAGCCTTTTGGATAGACAACAAGTTAGTATTATATGTAAATAATGGTTTATCCACCCAGGTATATCACTCTTTGAATGGTAAAAATTGGCAAGTTCTAAGCAACAACATAAGCGAACTACCTACCCCATGCAAGGTACGCGACATTATACAACATCATGACACCTTATATTATATAGAAGACAACACATTATATCGTTCACACGACTTGCAACACTGGAGCAGTATGGACAACTCTAATGCATTATTTACATTGGAGAATATGCTACTCTCATACGACGGGTATGCGTGGTGCGTCGTACAAGACAAAGCTAGCGAAGCACTAATGTTAGCCACATTGCAAGCAGATAGCATAGTGCCATTGCAATATATTGAGGGTTTAGAAGATGGGAAACTGCCTACAAACTTCCCTATTAGCGATTTTGCAGCACTTGAATTTGCTAGTAGTAGCGAGCGTCCACGTGCAATGATTGTAGGCGGCCGTAGTATCAATGGTGAGGCTGTAAATAGCCGCTGGAATATTGAATATTCTGCTATCGATGAAGCATATCGCCTGAAAGACTTCTCAATTACACAACCCTCGTTCCACTCTTTGACAGGTGCATCAATTATCCAATACGATGACCAACTGCTGATGTTTGGTGGCATAGACAATGACCTAACTTGGCGCAGTGATATGCTCTACTCAAAAGATGAAGGTATGAATTGGTACATACCTGACAGTACACATAATCAACTGCCAAGTACATACCAAACAAGACAATATCAAAGTGTGATACTAGATGATACACAACACATCTACATCATTGGCGGGCAATCAAGTACAGAATCATTTAGCGATGTATATCGTGGCAAGCGCAACTTGATGAAATAATGAAAGATTATCGCAATTCCATACAATCTGAGTTCAACCAATTCGAAGAAGCATTCGCTGTAGCACTACAGACTGATCACCCGCTACTGCACAACGTATTAGACTACGTACACGCCAAGCGAGGCAAACAATTACGTCCGGTATTAGTACTACTATCTGCTGCTTTGTGCCGTGGCATTACTTCCAAGACAATCTCCACTGCTGTAGCGCTAGAGATTATGCACACCGCATCACTCATCCATGATGATGTTGTGGATAACTCTCCCACCCGTAGAGGAACAAAGTCGGTACACGAAGTATGGAGCAACAAAGTAGCAGTCTTGGTGGGTGACTATATGTTGGCAAGAGTGATGAATCTATTAGCCGATATACGCAATTCGACCATTCTGAACATCGTATCAGATATGAGTGCAGCATTGACATCGGGCGAACTGTTGCAATTACATGCTGGACAATCGATGTGGATAAGCGAAGAGCAATACATGAAGGTCATTCAACAAAAGACAGCACATCTATTTTCAGCATGCAGCGAAGCAGGAGCTGCTAGCGCAGGCGCAACGGCACGTCAGCAAACAGCTATGCGCCAATTTGGCATGCATTTGGGTATCTGCTTCCAAATTAAAGATGACGTGCTAGATTATTCCGATATTGAGGATATTGGGAAGCCTACCATGAACGACATTCGTGATGGCAAAGCGACACTACCATTGCTAATTGCAATAGAGCGTGCCACAAAAGAAGAGGCAAATGACATCAAAGAAAAAGCAGAAGCTCTAGCAACCAAAGCCGACTATATTGACACTTTTGAAGCAGAACAAGACATCCGTTCGTTTGTATTACGTTACGATGGTTTGCGTTACGCACACAAGCTGATGGATAAACACCGCAAAAAAGCAATAGAAGCTTTGCATATTTTCCCTGACAACAAATACAAAGATAACTTATTGGCACTACTTGATTTAGCTATTAATCGCATGTATTAACATCAGATTTAAATGTTCATATAATAATAGATAAGTAGGTAGATAAATATAAAAAAAGCATACAAATTGTATGCTTTTTATGGATTTGATTCCATATCTCGTTATTCAATATATTCATTAATTTGCTTTAGCAATTGTTCTTGCACGCGTTCATCAGGCAATGTGCGCAATATATCATCAAAGAATGCACACAATAATAATTTACGTGCCGCTTCACGACCTACGCAACGTTGTTGCATATAAAAGAGCGCTGACTCATCTAGTTGTCCCGTTGTAGCACCATGACTTGCTTTGACATCGTCTGCATAAATCTCGAGTTGCGGTTCGGTAGTTATCTCCGCTTGGCGTGAAAGCAAGATATTACGATTGGTCTGGTATGCCTCTACTTGTTGCGCATCAGGCATGATTTTTAACTCACCTCTGAACGTAGCCTTAGACTCATCATCTAGTACAAATTTTATCAATTGCGAGGAATAGCCTCCTCCTATCTGGTGCAGCACACGAGTAACTATATTGCAACTCTGATTGTTATGCAACAATCCTAATCCATAAATCTCTGTACGACAGTCTTTTGCGACATGCTCCACAGTAACTGTTACTTGTTGTTGGTTGGTTTTATCCGCTGGCTTTGGCAAAACTATCACATGGAGCAATAATGTAGATCCCGCTTCTTGTATAATATGCCAATCCACCTGAGGTTCGTTGATTAAAATGAACTCACGCTTCTCGCCTGCAGAAATGGTAATATGTAAAATATTTGATTTTGACATTCCTAATTCTTAATCCATCATTCAACACTCTTAATTATTAAGGAAAGCATAACCATTTTCCTCTAATTCAAGAGCAAGTTCTTTGCCACCCGTGCGCACAATCTTTCCGTCAGCCAACACATGTACAAAATCAGGCACGATATAGTCTAATAAACGTTGATAGTGCGTAATCACAATCGAAGAAGTTTTAGGTGTCTTTAGTTTATTAACTCCCTCTGCCACAATACGTAGCGCATCAATATCCAATCCTGAGTCCGTTTCATCCAGTATCGAGAGACATGGCTCCAACATTGCCATTTGGAAAATCTCATTGCGTTTCTTTTCGCCACCAGAAAAGCCCTCATTCACCGAACGATTGGTGAGTTTGTTATCCATCTCTACTAGTGCTTTCTTCTCACGCATGATTTTCAGGAAATCCGTAGCTTTTAGCGGCTCTTTTCCCTCGTATTGACGTTTCTCGTTAACGGCGGTACGCATGAAGTTCACCATCGAAACACCAGGAATCTCCACAGGATATTGAAAGGATAGGAAAATACCTTCTCGTGCACGATCTTCGGGTGACATCTCCAATAGATTCTTTCCACGGAAGATGACTTCACCTCTGGTGACGGTATAAGCGGGATGACCTGTTAGAACATTGGACAAGGTAGATTTACCCGCACCATTAGGCCCCATAATAGCATGTACCTCCCCCTCATGGATAGTAAGGTTGAGCCCTTTGAGTATTTCTTTGCCCGCGATAGTGGCATGTAAGTTCTTTATTTCGAGCATATTGTAGTTAGTACAGTCTCGCCGACTGCTTGTAAGGTTTGTTTGTTTATATTTTGTATATCATCATGCTGCGTATGCCACCATTCGGCAAACCCAGTCTCAGTATTCATCTTATAATCAATAATATCCACACAGGGGATACCTGCAATCGTATTCACATAGTAATGATCATCTGTTATCGGATAGTAGGTTGTTTGTTGCACAAAGTAGCGACCATATCCCAAATGCTGTGCGGTGCGCCATAGCTGTTCTACATAACCTCCTGCATATTGCTTGGAGAAATACTCCTTAGGAAAGGTTGCAGACGGATCTCCTACCATGTCAAGCAATACGCCATATTGAATTTTGAATTTTGAATTTTGCAAATTGAATTGTTGTGCCCAATATTGACTGCCTAAGCACCACGTATGATCCCGTTGTGAACCTGTAAAATGTGCGGGAGTCCCCATGTCTTCACAATCAAAGAAAACCACTTGAACAGTAGGCACAAATTCGCCCTTCGATTTACGAATAGTCAGTTGACGGACTATCTCCAAAATTACACCCACCCCACTCGCTCCATCATTGGCACCCATAACAGGTTCAAAACGATTCTCATAGGCTTCTTCCTCATCGCTCCAAGGGCGGCAATCCCAATGGGCACAAAGCAAAATAGCGTGAGATGTATTTCCCTCTAATATGGCATCTATGTTACGGAGCGTTTGCGGCTTACCTGCGTAATTAGTCATTGTACCATGCTGACTTTTGACTTGGGCACCATGACGCGCCAACTCGTTCACGAGCCAATCTCCGCAGTTCTCATGTGCTTCAGTACCCGGCACACGCGCACCAAAGGCCAACTGCTGAGCGATATAAGTATATGCAGAGTCCGCTGAGAAAGTTGAGAGTTGAGAATTGACAGTAGAAGACTGTTGCTGTTTTGCACACGATACGCACAACAGCAACAGTACAATACTATATTGAACAATTTTGAACAATAAAATTTAATGGATATTTAATTCACTAACAGAGCGATGTTCTTGGATTGCCAAGATGGTTTCTGCAATTGGTTTCGCCATTGATGCCACACTTACTTTGGAGCAACGTGCCTTATCGAATGGGATAGAATCTGTAAACACCAATTCCTCCAACGCAGAATTAGTAACTCTCTCACAAGCAGGGCCAGACATCAAGCCGTGACTTACCAATGCACGTACTGACTTCGCGCCATTATCTTTCATCACCTCAGCTGCCTTGCAAAGTGTACCTGCAGTATCAGCAATGTCATCAATAATAACTACGTTCTTATCTTTCACATCACCTAGCACGCGCATCTCACCAATTTGATTGGCGTTAGGACGATGTTTGTAACAAATTACCATTGGTACGTCCTGTTTGGTGAAAGCAGTCAATTTCTTAGCAAACACAGAAGCACGTTTTGTTCCTCCCACATCAGGAGAAGCTACAATTAGATTCTCTAGATTAAGACTTTGCACATAGTCTGCTAACACATTAGCGCCATAGATATGATCCACAGGGATATCAAAGAATCCTTGAATCTGGTCTGCATGAAGATCAACTGTAATGACACGATCAACTCCCACACCTTGTAACAAATTAGCACATACCTTTGCACCGATAGACACGCGTGGTTTATCCTTACGGTCTTGACGCGCCCAACCAAAATATGGAATAACTGCAATTACCTTGTATGCACTAGCACGTTTCGCTGCATCAATCGCCAAAAGCAACTCCATAATATTGTCGCTTGATGGGCAGGTCGATTGAACGATATAAACCGACTGACCACGAACTGATTCTTCAAAACTCACGGCAAACTCACCGTCAGAAAAACGAGCTACTTGGATGCTACCAACTGAACATCCTAAATACTCACAAATACGTTTGGCGAGCTCACCTCCTTGAGAAAGAGCAAAAACCTTGTAGGGACTTGTTTCCACTATCATGACAAACTATTTTTATTGGGTTATTTTGAATTAAAGTGCAAAAGTACTGCTTTTTTTTGAATTTTGCAAGTGTTATTTGCATATTTCAATAAAAAATTGTAACTTTGCACACAAATTGTAGTTTGGAGATATATGACCAACAAAGAACGATATCGAGAATTCTGCGCTTGCAATCACCATTTACCCATTTTTATGACCGATTGGTGGATGGATGCCGTATGTGCGGGGAAAGAATGGGATGTATTGATTAGCACAGACGACTCCGGAGAAATTCAAGCCGCATTACCTTACTTATTGCGTAAACGTGCATGGTTAAAATACATCATCATGCCACAGCAAACACAAATTGGAGGAATATGGCTGCGCGAAGATATCGCCACCAGTGCCGAAAGGACAAGTATCCTATGTCAACAATTTACATCGCAATTAGCGGCCCTCAAACTACATTATTACTACCAGCATTACCCTATCAGCAGTCCTGCGGTGGAGGCAATGCGTGTATTGGGGTTCAAAACCAAAGAGCGTGTGACTTATCGTATAGAAGATCTTTCCGATTTAGACAAGGTAATTGGAAAATTTTCAAAGAACAAAAAACGTCAATTGCAAAAAGCCCTTTCGCTACATGTGGACATGAACATGAACGTAGAAGACTTTTATCGTTTTCATGTGCAATGCCTACAGCAACAAGGTAAGCAAATCAGTTATTCACGCGAGTTTTTATTGGTATTAGAGCGGAAGGCTCGCCGTATGAACCAATGCCAAATTCTCTCAATTTGCAATGCAGATGATGAAGTATTGGCAGCAGCTTTCTTAGTATGGGACGCACATACAATGTATTACCTAATTCCTTGTTACGATGTTGGTTACAAGGATTCAGGCGCTAGCGCATTATTGGTGTTAGAAGCAATAAAGTTGGCACGTCAGAAGGGTGTTGCCTTCGATTTTGAGGGCAGTATGATTCGCGGAGTAGCAAACCACTACAAACAATTTGGCAGCACATGCACTTTGTATTATAGTGTAGAGAAGTATTACAAGTGGTGGTTCTGGTTTGCCAATGCGTGGAACTGGTTGAGAGAAAGAAAGTTTCGAGACAAGAGATAAGAGTTGAGAAGTAAACGTATTATATTTCTGCAAGCAGCACATACAGCTGTAGATGAGCGTGTACGCTATCATCAAGCACGCACATTAGAAGAATCTGGCCATATTGTGGAAATTTATGGTCTAGATTCATTTTCAAGTTTTGCGTTGAAGCAAGCAGACATCTACATCGTTGACACCCCCAAGGCGCTATGGAAAGTACGGCGCAATTCTGCACAAATTGTGTACGACATCACAGAATGGTATCCATCGAAGAAGAATCTACGCAATATCCGCTGGGGCAAGTGCATCAAGGCGTTTATATTATTGTTGGCCAGTATTTGGGCAGGATGCAGAGCCAATGCATTTATCTTCGGCGAAGTGGATAAGGCGCGCCCATTTCGATTGTTATTTCCAAGAAAGAAGCACATATTTCTACCTTATTACCCCGACTTGCGATACATCTCATCCAGTACTCCCAGAATCATGACGAAGGAGTGCAGATTGCTATACGCAGGTCCACTCACCGCAGAGAAGGGCTGGTATCGTGTGTTGCAAACTGTAAAGGAGGTGGCATTACTAAGAACCGATTTACAGATTACATTAGACGTGATTACTCGAGATAGCATATCGCCCGATACAATGCCTGAGAATGTACATATTCACCCCTACTCTTACATGCCTTTTGAGGAGTTTTGCCAGAAGATTACTGATTACGATATATTCCTTGACTTGCGTGACAATGATTATGAGAACACTCGTTGTATGCCTATCAAGATATTCTATTATGCTGCATGCGGTAGACCCTCTATATACACTCGCTTGAAAGCTATCTCCAAGGGCTTTCCAGAAGTGGAGCAATGTGCTACTCTTGTAGAAGATTCTACCGCAGCCGTGCACGCTATTCTGGAATATATAGACAATACAGAACACTATGCTAAGCATTGCCAGAATGCACAACAACTAGCGCGCAATACATATAATTGGAACAACATCAAAGACTCATTTCTCCAACTTATCGATGAACTTTAATCACATTATACTTACTCGATTCAACCTGCAATATGAATTAGGAAATAGCATACATCTTGAGCCTTCATGGCTTGAGGAACGATTTAGGCTATTTGAAGAATACTGTTTGCCTTCTATCATGGGGCAAAGTGATATGCACTTTACGTGGATTATTCTAGCAAGCGATCAAACTGCCTCTGCATATAAGACTCGTTTGTCTAAGTATTCACAAACTTACTCTAATATCGTCATCGAATATTGCCCTTATACAGAGGATATCGTAGGGTTGTACAAACGTATTGGCGAGAAGTACGTGAGGGATTGCGATTATCTATTGTCCACCCGGATTGATAGCGACGATATGTTGGCTCCACATTTCGTTCAAAGGCTGCAATCCTACATCCGTTCGCAACTTTCGACAGAAGCTATTATCAGCTTTTCACACGGGATACAATGGTTTGAGAAAGAAGCTATTGCCTATGCTATTTCGTATCCCCAGAACCATTTTTTGAATTTTTTAGAAGCGAGGGATAATATTCGTACCTGCTTAGGGATTGACCACACAAAGGTGGAAAAGAAAGATATGATTCAATTAGAGGACAAATCGATGTGGTGTGAGATTGT
>JAEIGA010017193.1_pt1 | contig 11018 bp, 7 predicted proteins | sample 9270691 | NCBI WGS metagenome assembly JAEIGA01 (sample SAMN17057246, study PRJNA624740) | gut metagenome | biome: biome; isolation source: fecal sample | host: Bos grunniens | place: China: Xizang | collected 2019 | reverse complement strand
TTACGAAGATGTCATATTCGAAATCTATAAATACGCCATTGTATAGCAGTATCAATAACAATGGAGGGTGTGTCAAATCAGGCACACCCTCTTTTCTTTTACATGGACAAGAGAGCCAAAGTCGTCCCGTATTATTGACAAGTTACCGTATTTCTCCTTGTAAAATATTAACTTTTTTAGTTTTTATGGCTGACTCTATTCTAAAATTCTTCTCTTTGTAGAGAATTATTTGTATCAAAGGGAAATTTTGAATAACTTATTTCAAGAATAAATTTGCACAAGAAGGCATATTAATCACGGTATTAATGAGACCCTTACCGTTGGTTAATGATAAGGTGAATATAAGGGTCTCCACCCATTTAGTGATGAAAAAGACATTTTTATTAGTAGTTGTTACTGCAGTTGCCATTCTATCTGCTGGAACAAATGTTTATGCGCAGTCTAACCGAGATGTTAGAGCTGCAAAAAAAGAAGCTAAGATTGCAGCTAAGGAACTAAAAAAAGACAAGTTTGAGCTATTGGAGTTAGGCGATTTACAGTCTCAGCTTGAGGGCTATTTGATTAAGGTTAAAGGTGGAATGAAGCAGTTTGTTGGAGTGGCAGATAACTGCATGTCTATCAATCTTGGTCAGGTTACAGCTGTGAATAATGCCGCTAATCAGTATGCTACACAATCTGGCGGAATGGTTAAAGGTCGAATCACATCTAATACCTCTAACATAAATGGTCAGCAAGTTGACGATATAGTTGCTGCATATGAGCGTTTGGTTCTTAAAGAAATTAAAGGCGAAATCCAGACAAGTGTTACACTCGTTCGTAAAAATAAGAAGAACTTTGATGTTCGTGTTTATTGCCTCGTAGACTATGATGCAGCTCATGCGGCAAGAATGAAAGCAATGAGATTGGCATTAGAGGAGTTGGAGTTAACTCAAGCTTATGGTTCTAAAGTTTCTGACTGGATTGATGAAGGTTTAAAGAAATAATTTGTAAAATGAATAATTCAAAAACATCCTTATTATCGCTGGCTATTTTATGTTTAGCGATGATTTATCCTAATTCCTTATTGGCACAAGATGATAAGGATGTTTTTGAATTGTATAGACAGCAGATAAATAATAAATTCGAGGCAACTCGTCAAACCCATGAAAAACAATTCCGCAATTACAGAGATAGTATCAATAATGTCTTTGCGGAGTATTTGCAAAAGGAGTGGGCTCAGTCATCATTGTATGAAGGAGTACCAAGTCCGATCAAACCAGAACCAAAACCTATTGTAGATACAACTTCTATTGTATCAAGTAGACCTTTACCACATAGTGAACCTATATCGGAAGAAATTCCGACATCAAGACCCGAGCCCAAAGAGCCGATAGAGCCCAAAGAACCTGTATCTAATACATATAGTTTTTCTTTTTTTGGTGTTCAGTGTAAAGTGCATGCCCCAGCATCTAGTTTCAAGATGAAAGATGCTTCGCAAGAGAGTCTTGTTGCGGGGTGGGAAGTGTTGTCATCTGGATGCTATGATCAACTTCTAAAAGACTGCTTATATTATAGAGAAAGTTTAAATTTATGTGACTGGGGAGTGTACCAGTTCCTTCTAACATTCTCTAGAAACTTTTTTTCGGGAGAGGATAGTAATGAAGCAGTTTTGTTTCAGATCTATTCCCTTTCGCAACTTGGCTATAAAGTCCGTTTATGCCAGCAGGGAGAGCATTTGATAAATCTCATAGCATTTAGTCAGCAGGTGTTTTCTGCTCCATATATTGAAATTGACGGAGTGGCGTTTTACTATCTATCAACGCTACTTAGGGAAGGAGAAATTAAAGTCTGTGATTTTGCTTTTCCAGATGAAAAAGGCGCATCATTGCATATCGCAAGCTTACCACTGCTTCCATATTTGCCAACAGCATACAAGAAGGTTCAATCAGAAGCCTTCCCATCTGTTTCAACAAGTGTTAGGGTTAATAAGAATCTAATCGACTTTTTTGACACATATCCTTGTTGTAGTTGGGAACTCTTTGCTGAGCCATCGCTTAGTAATGAAGTTAAAGCCCAACTGTATCCAATTTTGAAGGAAAAGATAAAGAACCTATCTGAAAAGAACGCGGCTAACATCTTGCTAAACTTCGTTCAAACTGGTTTTGAGTACAAAACGGACGACGAGCAGTTTGGTAGGGAGAAGACTTTCTTTGGAGACGAACCATTCTTCTATCCATATTGCGATTGTGAAGATAGATCTATTTTGTACGCAATTCTAGTTAGGGATTTGTTAGATCTAGATGTTGTTTTACTCGACTATCCATCTCATATTGCTACAGCTGTTCATTTTAGGGAGAATGTTAGTGGCGATTATTTCGAACTAGATGGTAAAAAGTATATAATATGCGATCCAACATACATTGGAGCACCAATAGGCAAATCAATGCCCGAAATGTTGAAACTCAAAGCGAATATCCTAAGAATTAAATAATATGAAAAGACTATCTATTTTTCTATTTGCAATTATATGTTGTATTCCATGTTATTGTCAAACTTGGGATATCGTAAAAAATGACACACAAAACTACCTGACGGGGGAAGGTCGTGGCGAAACAATAGACGAAGCAGACCAGCAAGCATTAGCCTCGCTGATTAGCAAGCTGAGTGTTGTGGTGTGTAGTGATTTTGAACTGCTCGAAGGAGAAAAGAAGGATGGTACTACAGAAGAATACAATAGGTATATTCAGAACAAGATAAATACTTATTCTAATGCCACTCTAACAAATACGGAAATTCAGATCTTGTCAAATGAGCCAGATGCTCATGTTGTTCGTTGGATTAAAAGGACTGAAATAGAACGAATTTTTAGTGGCAGAAAAGCGAAAGTATTTGAGTATTTAACTAATGCAGAAAAAGCTGAAAAGAAAGGAAAGGTTGATGATGCATTAAGAAACCTCTATTGGGCATATACTCTACTTAAAACATTGCAGCATCCAAGTGAGGTAGTTTATACAGATACTATGGGGCAAAATCATGTCCTAGTTACATATATCCCAGAACAAATTAATGAGATATTTGAAGCAATAGCGGTATCTGTTGTATCCAGGGAAGAAGATAATCTTGAATTGTACTTTACATATAAAGAAAGACCCGTTACAAGCATAGACTATACCTATTTTGATGGCTCAAGATGGAGCAATATGTATAGTGCAAAGGATGGTAAAGGAGTGCTTGAATTAGCACCTGGCGCTATCGGAGAGAATATACAAATTAAGGTCGAGTTTGCATATAAGAACGAAGCTCATATCGACAGAGAAATATATTCTGTAATAGGCGTCGTTAAAGGAGCCTCTTTTAGGAAATCATACATAACCATTAAGGGAAAGGTTGATAATACAAAAGCGAAGGAGGCTCGAGTTAATGAATCTGCCTCGAATGTAGAATCAACAAGCCATCTCAAGAAACTTGACGATGAGTCTTACATAATTGACGCAATGAATAAAGTTTTGCTCGGAATACGAAGTAAAAACTATTCAGAGCTTCAAGAGATATTTACCACAGATGGATTGGATATATTTAATCGCTTGGTAAAGTATGGCAATGCTAGACTTATCGGAGAACCATCTTACACAATCTACAGACATTCAGATAGAATTGTAGTAAGAGCTATTCCGATGTCGTTCTCGTTTACAAGAGGAACTAAAAAATCGTTTGTTGAAGACATAGTTTTCACTTTCAATAACGCTGGTCAAATAGAGTCATTAGCATTCGCTCTAGATGATAGAGCCACTACTGATATTCTAACAAAGCAGGCGTGGCCAGAGGAGGCACGAATATCGATCATAGAGTTCCTTGAGAATTACAAGACTGCTTATGCTTTGGAGCGATTAGATTATATCCGAACAATATTCGATGACAACGCTGTTATCATCGTTGGAAAGCTCGCGTATGTTGCCACAAAGGGCAATATTGAACTTCAGCAACCAATAATTTTTAATAAGGTTATTACCAGAACAAAATATACTAAAGAGCAGTATTTGAAGAATCTGGAGCGCTGTTTCGCTAGCAACGAATTTATAAATATTCGCTTTGCAAATAACGATGTAATCAAGGCTGGTAAAGGTGGAGAGATATACGGAATCCAGATTAAGCAGGACTATTATTCTACAAATTACGGAGATTCTGGATATCTATTTCTACTTGTAGATATCAATGATCCAAAAGCTCCGATAATTAAGGTGAGAACATGGCAACCAGAGCCAGATCCAGTGGACGGATTGTTTGATATCTCACATTTCTAATAAAGGTAATATATGAAGAAACTTCTTATAATACTATTTTTGACATTCTCCTTTGTCGCATATGGTCAAGAGATGTCCGTTAGGTCTTTCTATTTAGCAGAAACAGACTTAACAGCAAATACACCTGGTACTATGATGGAGGATCAGAACGGCAATGTCTGTGCGTTGATCAAAGTTGAAACTACTCTTGATGGTTTCACTTTTGATGTCGGCATACTTGGCCTAACTGATGTTAAGAAGTTTGGCGGTGAGTATTGGGTGTATGTTCCGTTTGGTGTTAAAAAGATTACTATCAACCATCCAAGATTGGGCGTTATTCGCAATTATGCATTACCTTGTGAGATTGAAAAAGGAAGAACCTATATTCTGAAGTTGAATGCCACATTAGGCAATAGAGTGTATGATTCGGACAAAAAACAGAAAATGATTCTCCAGGTATTTCCTGCTAATGCGAAGGTGGAGATCAATGGTATGTCCATGTCTTTGGATAGAAATGGTATATGTGAACAAGAGTTTTCATTTGGCGTGTACGATGTGATGGTATCAGCATCTAGATATCACACTGTTCGTAGACAGATTGAAATTAATGATCCAAACAAGGCTCAGCATTTTAATATTAGTTTGAAGCAAGCATACGGCTGGTTGCAAATCTCAGGCAGCGGTGATGAGAAATTATCAATTGATGGTCGCCCAACAACTTTTGTTCCCAATAAGAAAATTGAGTTGATGAGCGGACACTATAAGGTGCTGTTGGAAAAACCTCTTCATCAGCCTTATGAGAGAAGCATCGAGATTCAAGACAGTGTTGTTTGCAAGGTTGAACCAAGATTTGTTGTAAATTACCGAGAACTTGAGTTTAAGGTATATAATGAGGCGGAGATCTGGATTGATGATGTTCGTGTTGCAACTGGCAGTTGGAAGGGCAAATTAGAGTATGGCCCTCACCGCATAGAGTGTAAGAAGGAGAGCCATCGTACTACTGAGATGGTTATCAATGTAGATCCTCAGACGCTTGGCCCTATTGTATTAGAGTCACCAGAACCTATATATGGAACTTTGATAGTCAGCTCTACACCAGTTGGAGCAGAGATATTTGTAGATGATAAGTTCCTCGGTAGCACTCCTGGAGCATTTAGAGTTCTTATCGGAGAGAGAAAGGTTGCTATTAAGAGAACTGGTTACAACACCGAAAACAAAACATTAACGGTAACGGAATCTGAGACATCTCGAATTGATGTGAAATTGAATGACATCATTCCAATTACAATCAGTTCTACACCACGAGCTACTTTATATATTGACGGAGAGAGGGTTGGTCAAACACCATGGAGTAGAACAGTTATTGCGGGAGAACATAAAGTTAAACTGCAGGCTCCCAAATTCTACGACTTGGAAAAGACAATAAAGGTAGATGAACCATATAAAAACTTTACCTTTAAGCTAAAGCGACGATACTATTATGATAGTGAGTTCTTCTTTGGAGCTAGCACGATAACTGGTTTTAAGGATGTTGGCATTGGTGGCTACATTGGCGGCTATATTAAGAATTTTTATATCCATGGCGATATCCACTGGGGCGTGATCCCATCTGAAGCAATATATTGGAATGACCTCCAAACGGATAATGCTCCCGTTAAATACTCGTACAAGCCATTGCAGTTTGGCGGCAAATTCGGTTATGGCTTTATTCTCGGAAATCGATATAGACTAACCCCACATGTTGGTCTATGTGGTACGAGGGTACAGGGCGAGAGATTGGAGTACAACGATTCTTCATTTGATCCTTGCGTGTGCTCAGCCATATCTATTAACGGAGGAGTCAAGTGGAGCTGCGCACTAGCTTCTTGCGTAGAGATAAATATTACACCAGAGTATTATTATCCTGTGTATAGAACAGAATTGTACAAGGCGATTTATAATACTTCTCCACGAGTTAAAACTTGGTGTGAGGGCTTCAAGTTGAGTGTAGGAATAGGTTTGTTCTTTTAGGCAATATGAAACGAAAGATTATATATATACTTGCTATTATAGCGATACTAGCTGGATGCAAAGATAGCGTAGAATTCGATCCAAAAGAATTCTATCCATCTTTAACTGCTAGGTATTTGAGGGTTTCGCAAAAATCGTTTGAGTGTAGTTCTGCAAAATCTGCGACTAAATATTTCCAGGTGTCGTCTATTGAGACACCTTGGGAGTTTACAGACATTATGGATTGGATTAGCCTCTCTAGTTTGAGTGGTACGCAGAGTGCAGATATAACAATGTCTATTGGAGAGAATAAGTCTGGAGATGAAAATCGTTTAGGTGTATTTTATCTCAAATCGAAAGCCGCAGATTGGGATTATGAAATACCACTTAATGTGTACCAGCCTGCTGCAACCGCCTATGCAACCCCAGACAAGACCTCCATCACATTTAATGGATCTTTTGGCAACCAGGAAATAAAGGTTTCGAGCAACTGTACATGGGCTTGTAGTACCGCGAATAAGGATTGGCTAACAGTGTCGAAGAATAGCGATGGTGGTTCATTGACCATAAGTGTGACAGAGAACCAGACAAATGCTTCGCGTGCATCATCCATTGAACTCTCGTTAAATGGTAAGCGTTTGTCGACTATCTCTATCACTCAGAAAGCTGCAAATGTATCATTAGAAACCACCTCTTTGTTGTTTGAGAACACTGCTGGCGCATATGAGTTGAAGTTGACATCTGAAGCAGCCTGGACTGCAACAACCAGCCAGTCGTGGATTGATGTATCTCCAAAGTCTGGTGATGCTGGCGAGTCTACGGTGAGAATCTCAGCGGTCGAGAACTCTAGCATTTCAGAGAGATCTGGATATGTATATATCTATGTTGGCAGCAAAAAGGTAGTGGAGATACCTATCCGACAGCGAGGTATATATATTGAATTTGCGGAGGAAAGCATAAGATTTATTCCAGAAGAGCAGGAACAAACTATTAGACTGAATAGTAATACATCATGGGAGATTGGCACATGCCCAGAGTGGATAACTGTTACTCCAATGAGCGGCTCGGGTTCTCAAGATGTAACAATTAAGGTTGCAGACAATCCAAATGTAAGCCCTAGAAATGCAACAATTACAGCTACACAAGCTGGCCTAAATTTGACATCTGAATTGAGCATCACCCAGTCTGGAAAGTCTTTCGAATATGGAGAGTCTGTAATTGAGTGTTCTGATAAGCAGCAAGAGATAAAGGTGACAGTAACCACAACTGGTACTTGGACAGCCCAGAGTAACGATTCTTGGATTAGTGTATATCCATCTTCGATGAGTGGTAGTTCAGAGCTTGCTCTTTCAATTGATGAGAATGGAGAGGATGATAGCCGTACAGGAACTGTTACATTGACTATTGGAGACCAGTCATATACTATATCGATTATCCAGGCTGGTAAGTATTTTACCATTGACTATGGCGAGACCTCGTTTGGTTCGACTGGAGCGAAGTTGTCTATCGATGTTAGTACAAATGATAGCTGGACTGCAAAAGTAGAAAATAATATATCGTGGATTACCTTGTCGCAAACTAGCGGTTCGGGCAATGCTTCATTTATCGCGACAATTGCAGATAACCCATCGGTTAACAAGCGAACTGCGGTAATCGTTCTGACAACGGCTCATAATAAGTCTATTCGAATTCCTATTACTCAGGCTGCTCGATATATGACTGTCGACCGCATGAATATTACATTCTTTGCTATTGGCGGCACATCAGAGGATATTACCATCTCGACTGATGGCACATATTCTATTTCTTGCTCTGCGTCGTGGTTTAGTGTGAATGAGAAGGGTAATGGAGTATTTAATGTAACGGCTGTAGAGAACAATACAAAGGCGGTGCGAGAAGGCACTCTTACTATAACAATGACAGATCTACAAGAGGGAACATTTTCAATCGCTATGCAGGTGCTTCAGTCTGCTGATGGAGCGAACTTTATTGTAATCGGTTATGGTGATGATAAGAATTGGGATATTGGCGCAGCTGCCGATGTAACAATCACAGTTGTTGGTTATGGAACAGACAAAAACTGGGATAGTAACACTCAAAATACAGGGCTTACCGTCACGGTAACTGGTTTTAGCGAGGATAAGAATTGGGACTCTCGTTCTGACTCGTCGGGGGATATGTCCTACCAGGGTTACTCGGGTGATAAAAATTGGGATTCAACTTCTAGCTCTTCAGCTAGTATGTCATACCAGGGTTTTCCTAACGATAGTAATTGGAATAATTAAAAATATAAGCATATGAAAACTAGCATTAAATCATTATTAACCTTTGCTGCTATTGCAATAGTGGCATGTTCGGTATCTTCGTGCTCCGAAAAGTACGAGGATCAATTTGTAAACAATCAAGAGAGTGAATCTGGTGTAAAGACTTGCGATATGACTTTCAATGGAGGTGTTGTTGGTTTCGACAATGGTGATGGTACAACTAGAGCCGCTACATCCGATTGGAGTAATGGAGATAAGATATACCTTATTTTCTATAATGGGACAACCCAGGTGCCTGGTATTGCAACCTATTCGAGTTCTCAAGGCTGGAATGTTAGCTATGATGGAGACCTTGCAAATGGTACAGGCCTTAAGTGCGAAGCTCGCTATTTTGTGAATGCTACATTCTCAAACGAGTCGCTTGTCTCGATAAACTCAAACACAGAGATATATGAGGCAACAAATGGGTCGTATGAGTATAATGGAAGTACACTTACCGTTCAAGCCTCTATGTCTCCTAAGACTGGCCGAATTCGCTTTAACGGTAAATCTGGCGATCAGATACATCTAACAGGCATCTCTGTTTATACAACTTATTCGCCAGCACTTAATACTTTTTCTAGCACAAAGTCGATGATAACCACAACTGTTGCAACTAATGGTTATACTCCATATATCTATGGTACATTAGCCTATAGCAACAAGAAGTTGGGAGTTGTGGGTTCTGACTTTGCTTATACTAGAACTTGTACCGATGCTGTACTTAAGGTTGGTGATAGCGGCTATATGGCTATTCCATCAGAGACTTTGCACAATAACTGGAGGAGTGGCCTATATGTAACTGTCGGTGATGTTGAATTTAAGATGGTTCCAGTTGCTGGCCTTTCAAGCGGTTTTTTCTTGATAGGTGAAACAGAAGTTACAAGAGGCCTTTATTATGAAGTTACAGGAAATACAACAACATCGAATCTAAATTATCCAATAACTAGCATACAATATAATACATTTCAGTCATTTATTACAGAACTAAATTATCAAACAGACTTGACATTCTCTTTGCCTACCGAATCGCAATGGAAGTATGCTGCTAAAGGTGGTAAGATGTCGCAAGGCTATACATATTCTGGCAGTAACAATCCTGGTGATGTAGCATGGTATGAGGGCAATGCTAGTAGCGTCAATGCTGTTAGGCAACTTGCTCCCAACGAACTGGGTATATATGATATGAGTGGGAATGTCGCAGAATTTACTTCAACAAATTCTGGAGGTACTGATTTGTCTGGATCTTCGTATAGTAGAAATAGATACTATGGTGGATACTATTCGTGTGCCGCTAGTGATGTTACAGTTGCATCGTATGGTTCTCTTTCTAATATTGACGTGTATTATTCTGCTCTCCCTTATGTTGGGTATAGACTTAAGTTAACTTGCAAATAATGTAAATAGAACGCTATGTTTGATGTTGGTCTTGTGGTTACTTTGTTGGGGGCATTGCTGACAGGCGGATTCTTAATGTTGTTTATTGAGAGCCAGAAAATGTCGTCATCTGTTACAGATAGGTTTCAGGGGATTATGGAGCCATTCTACCACAAGTTGAGTTTTTATCTTAGATTTGTGGCTCTGTTTAGAAGTGCGATTGTATTGGATGCTAAGAAAGGCGGAGAAAATATTCAAGACTTTGAGGATGAGTTGACTGAAATCTCAAGATTATGTGTTGCTACAAAAATCCCCGCTGGGTATTATAGCGGGGATAGATTGGAAGATATATGTTTAAAAATAAATAACTTCTGGTATTACATAGATCACAAACGAGTGGTCACAAAAGACTACATTAAGTTTGATCCACATTGTGTAAAGAACTCGGAAACATATATAAGGCAATATATTGCAGAGGTGAACATAAAAGAAGAGAATTCGGTATTAGATCTTGATTTCTTTGCAAGATTCTCTGGTGACTTTTATGAAAAATACTTCGTGCCGATTCGCAGAATAACCTACGAATATGAACATTGGCTAAAAAGGGAAACTTGTTATAAATATTTGTCATTGGCTTCTGTCATTGTGACGCTATTGAGCATGTTGCTAATTATATTTATTCCATGCTTATGTCCCTGGGTAGTAATACTCTTGACTGTTATATCTAGTCTCTTACTTATTGGTGAGGTATTTGCATTAATAAGGCTGGATAAGCTCGCAAATGATGTGTGCAGACAATAATGCAATTGCATATATAGAAATAACCACTTTCGTTTGAAGGTGTTTATTTCTTTTTTATTTTCTGGGTCAACAACTATTTCATTGCCAAAATAATTATTATTTGTTGCTCCTACTCAAAAAGCGAATTTTTGGACATTTTTTTTGGACCGCTTTTGAGGTGTTTTTTAGACACCCATTTTCAAAGTGGTGACCAAAAGTGACCATTTTTGAGGTTTTGAAAAGAAGAAACCCCCGTAGAATGCGTTCTACGAGGGTTTTTTGTACCCAGAGCCGGGGTCGAACCGGCACA
>JAEIGA010017192.1_pt1 | contig 11018 bp, 7 predicted proteins | sample 9270691 | NCBI WGS metagenome assembly JAEIGA01 (sample SAMN17057246, study PRJNA624740) | gut metagenome | biome: biome; isolation source: fecal sample | host: Bos grunniens | place: China: Xizang | collected 2019 | reverse complement strand
ACATATCTGGTATACATAATATGGTGCGTGGTGGAAATTCTGCTCACATGTCTTCTATATACATGGTTCACAATTGAATTCGTACTGCACGGAAGCGGGGATTTCATGGAAATATTCCCAAGCTCCCTCACATCAGGCACCATAGCACTGGGAGTACCCTACATAATCTCCGGAATGTATTTCGCAATAATCGACAAGGACAAGACAATCAAACTCCTCAACTACGAGCACGTCGTCACGGATGAACCTCCCAAGCCCGAATCCCAGAACACCAAAATCACCCTTTTCGATAACAGCGGTGCGCTGAAACTCTCACTAAGTCCGGACAACCTGTACTATATCGAGTCTGACGATAATTATATAAAGGTATGGTACACAGACAGCAAAGGCGAAATGAAGCAATATATGTTGCGATGCCGTCTCAAGACCGTGGAAGAAGACTTCAGAAGCAGCGGACTAGTGAGATGCAACAGAAAATACATCGTCAACATCAAGAAGGTATCGATGCTGAGAAAGGAAAATGAGGGATATATACTTGACCTGGCAAACGAGAACATCCCTCCACTGCCTGTAACAAAGACATATACCGACGCTGTCCTGAGTTATTTTACAGAAGAGAGTCCTTTGCTGGAACCTATAGACGAATAAGAAGCTGCCTCATCAGACAGCTTCTTATTATTATTCTTCAAGGAACTGGGACATATTCTCAGAATACTTTCTCCACTTCTCGATAAGAGACTGCATGTCTTCCGGAAGAGGAGAATCAAACCTCACAATATCTCCGCTACGCGGATGGACAAAGCCTAAAGTCTTGGCATGCAGGGCCTGTCGTGGCAAAAGTCTGAAACAGTTCTCTATAAACTGACGGTATTTAGCATAGATAGTACCTTTACGTATCTCTGCGCCGTCATATCTTGCATCATTGAAAAGCGGATGACCTATCCAGTTGAAATGGACACGGATCTGATGGGTGCGTCCGGTCTCAAGACGGCATTCCACCACAGTCACATAACCGAATCTCTCCAGCACCCTGTAATGCGTAACCGCATGTTTACCGTGATCTCCCTCAGGGAACACCTTGAAACGCATCCTGTCGTTAGGATCGCGGCCGATATTCCCCGTGATGGTCCCCTCGTCTTCCTTGAGGTTTCCCCATACTATAGCAACATAACGTCGTTCGATTGAATGAACAAAAAACTGCTTGGCAAGATTGAGCTGAGCCTCATCATTCTTTGCCACGACCAGAAGACCGGAAGTGTCCTTGTCTATACGGTGCACAAGCACGCCCATACGTTCATCCTGAGCATCTGGTCCCTGAGAGATGCCGAGATGATGAGCAAGAGCATTCACCAGCGTGCCGCTGAAATGTCCATGTCCAGGATGTACCACCATGCCTGCTTCCTTATTGAGCACAAGCACATCATCATCCTCATAAACTATATTTAAAGGTATAGCCTCCGGCAGAATCTCAAGGCCACGCCTCTGATAAGGCATTACGAAAGTAACCACATCACCAGGGCGGACAATGTAGTTGGCCTTTACAATCTTATCGTTTACCCGGATATATTCAGCCTTTATCGCAAGTTGGATGCGGTGACGCGAGGTATATTCCATATGGGTAGACAGGTATTTATCCACACGCATCGGCACCTGGCCCGCAGCAATGTCGAACCTGTAATGTTCGAACATCTCCTGCTGCTCATCCTCATACGCCACCTCATCTCCTGCGGCAACCGGATCGAAATCCTCTAACGGAGCATCCTCCATATCATAAAACATATCCTTCATGATGCTACTGTATTTCTATATCCAATGAATCGACTTCCTCCTCCACAGGCAACACAGGAATCTTGGAATGATCAAGGGTGAGGTAGAAAGACACCGAATCCCCCATATGCACTGGTATCGTGTCTGCAGGCATAGGTTTCTGGAAGAACACGACCGCATTCAGACTATCTTCATAATCCTTGACAGTCTCATCAAAAACCACATATCCGACATTCAAGGAATGGTCATGTACCGCCTCAACGGCACTCAGGTACTTCAGACCCGGGAGATATGGTGCTATAGCGACTTCATCCACTGTATTCAGTCCTACAACAAGATCTACCACGGATTCGCTCTCAATCAGAGTACCCGGCTCGATCTCCTTGCCATCATAAAGCTGACGAAGGACATTATTGGTAGCTATATCATGCTCATATATAAGTCTTCCAAGCACGAGGCCACGTGAAAGAAGTTCAGCCTTGGCCTGACGCATCGAATGTCCTACAAGGTCGGGCATCGTAATCTCCTTAGGATTCACAGCATTTATGGTCAATAGGATACGACGCCCCTTCTTGACCTTGTTGCCGGGAACAGGGTTCTGTCTATAGACGGCTCCCCTTTTCATCCTTTTCACAAACACTGAATCCGTAACCTCCACCTTCATCTCCTTGCTGGCGGCCAGATCTGAAGCTTCAGCAACTGTAAGGTTGGAGAAATCAGGAACAGAAATCTCCTCACCATGCATTGTTACACTCTTAAGCAGGAAATAAGCGCCCGTAACAAGCAGCGCAACCACAACAACAGCCAGAAGCAAGTGCTTCAACAACCACATACCCGGAACCGGTTTCTTTACCTGAACCTCTTTTTTAGCCATATATAAGCTGAATTTAAATTCTTACAAGTTCGTAATCGCGGCTTCCCAAGCCGATCTTCTCTCCATATTCGACACCGGCCTCCCAGTTCGTATCGGGATGCACGATACGGAACTTGTCATCACCCTTATGATGATGGTGATGTCCGCAGGTGCAGGCTCCGTCCTTATCGGAAATGGCGTTGCCCACAAGGCTTGGCGCTGCCTTCACAAGCTCAGCACACGCACAATCCAATGCCACGGGATCGAATGAAGCCGCAATACCAAGATCCGGTACTATTGCAGCATCGTTATGTCCCCAACAGTCACAGTTAGGAGATACATTCATTATGAAGCTGATATGGAATGAAGGTTTTCCCTTGACCACTGCGAGGGCATACTCGGCAATCTTGCTGTTAAGCACCTCAGATGTGTCATAGTCCTTGATGACAGCTGCTGACTTCTGGCATACAGCCACGCACTGGCCGCATCCCACACATTTATCATAATCGATGACAGCCTTCCTGTCCACAACCTTCACCGCATCATGGCGACAGTACTTCTCACATATGCGGCATCCGATGCAGTTAGCCTCGTCAATGCAAGGCTGCGAAGAGGAATGAAGCTCCAGCTTACCCCCAACGCTTGCCGATCCCATTCCCAGATTCTTCAGTGCACCTCCGAAACCACTCTGTTCATGGCCCTTGAAATGATTCATGGAAATGACGATGTCAGCATCTGCGATAGCTGCACCTATCTTAGGAGCAGGACAATAATGTCCTCCGCAAGGCACTTCCTTATAATCGGTTCCCTTAAGGCCATCGGCAATAATGACATCTGCATGAGCTCCTATCCTGTTGAAACCGTTCTCATTTGCTGTATTAAGATGATCCACGGCATTTGAGCGGCCGCCGGTATAAAGGGTATTGGAGTCTGTAAGGAACGGCTTTCCACCGAGAGAACGGATCACATCAATCACACGTGCGGCATAGTTCGGACGGATATATGCCATATTGCCTGGTTCACCGAAATGAATCTTTACAGCAGTAAACTTGCCATCAAAGTCAATCTCGCCTATTCCTGCACGGCGTATGAGTCGTTCAAGTTTAGTCAGCAGGTCATTACCCGGAACCGTCCTAAGATCGGTGAAGAAAACTTTCGATTTTTCCATGATAAAAATAATTTGATTATATGATCGGCATCCCGTTGAACAGGATATTGAATAAGCCCTGTCCGAGCAATGCCATACCGATTATCACCACAATGGCTCCTGTCACCCTGCTGATCCACAGAATGGTCCTCATCTTGAATTTCTTGCGGAAACGGCTTATCAGCCATGACATTCCGAACCACCATGCAACAGTGCCGGCGCTTACAGACAGAATAATCGGAGCGACCTTCCATGTATGGGGAGCCTCATCTGTGAGCCCGAAGAAGGCAAACAAGGTAAACAGCACAAATATAGCCATTGGATTGGAAAGCCCCATAGCCACAGACTTTCCGAAATCCTTGGGAGATACCGACGATGTTCCCTCGCGCTTTATCTTCCTGAAAGGATCTGAATAAGCCATGCTTATACCGAGCAGTATAAGCACAGCACCGCCTGCCAAAAGGATTATATTCTGATGCTGGTTGATGAATTCCTGTGCAAGAGCCAGTGCGAATATGGCAATGATTGCAAATATGGTATCTACCACACTCGCACCTAATCCGGCAATGAATCCGGCTTTATGTCCCTGGCTTAAAGATTTCTGAACAACGAAGATCGCTATCGGTCCTACAGGGACGGAAGCGCACACTCCGACAAGAAAAGCCTTAATAATTTCCTCAATCATATACAAGCGACTTTAAATCGTGTACTTACAAAGCCACAATCATACAAAGGTAGCAATAATTTTTATAACTTTGCCAGACGATAAAGAGTTGTTATATGAAAAAAGAGAACATCCTCATCTGGAGCCTTATCCTGCTGTTTACGATAATGATGTCGCTGCCATACATCGTTCCGGGCACAGGGTTAGTAGCACTGTTCGGAATAATACCTCTGCTATGCATGGAAAGGATAGCATCCATGCTTGAAAAGAAACATATATGGTTCTATCATTATAGTGCTTTTGTACTATGGAATGCCGTGACTACCTTCTGGGTATGTAACGCCACTGTCGGAGGCGGGCTGTTCGCTATTTTTGCCAATGCGCTGCAGATGTCTCTGGTTTTCGGCCTCTTCCGCATGAGCAGGAAAATATTCTCAGGTGCCTTGCCTTACATCTTCCTGATGGTAACCTGGATAGCCTGGGAAAGGTTCTATTTCGATGCGGAGATTTCATGGCCATGGCTCGTACTGGGCAACTCTTTCGCAAGGACCACATGGGCAATACAATGGTATGAATTCACGGGAGCGCTTGGAGGATCGCTCTGGATATGGCTATGCAACCTCAGTCTTTTCGGGCTGATGACAAGCATGTCCTCAGGAAGATCCGGTACCTGGAACACGAAAGCCAGAATCGCAGCAGTAACAGGCATCCTTGCACTTTTCATCATTCCACCTGTAGTTTCGACTTCTATAGGGAAACATTATCAGGGCTGCATGAATGACAGCAGCCGACAGCTCGAGGTGCTGATCATCCAGCCGAACATCGACCCATACAACAAGTTCCAGGCAATGACCCAGGAGCAGCAGAATGCAATCCTTTTAAGCCATGTAGAGAAATCTCTCGAATATAGGAAGAAAGATTCGACCGCATCCCCTCTCCTTATTCTGGCTCCAGAAACATTCACGCGTGATATCATCCCGGGAGAGTACCAGCGCAGCCGCACATGGAGACGACTCACCGGATTCCTGAAGGATTATCCTAATGTTAACATCCTCTTCGGAGCATCTTCATACGATTATATCGAGTCTGCAGAAGCTCCTTCGCATACTGCCCGAAGACTTGGAGACAATCTATGGGTAGAGTCGCACAATTCAGCCCTTATTACAGATGCGACACTCCGAACTGAGATTTTTCATAAAAGCAAGCTGGTTGTCGGAGTAGAGCACACCCCATATCCTGCAATATTCTGTAAGATAGACGACCTTTTGGGAGGCGTAATGGGAAGATGTGTCGGACAGGAGGAGATTTCACTCCTCCACGTGGAGTCACTCGACGGGGCCAGAATTCCTGTAGGCTGTGCCGTATGCTACGAATCAGTTTACGGAGAGTATTATACTGATTACATCCGCAAAGGAGCGGAAGCCATGACCATCATAACCAACGACGCCTGGTGGGGAGACACCCCGGGATACCGCCAGCACCTCAGTTATGCTTCACTGAGGGCGATCGAAACCCGCAGGGCAATAGCCCGATGTGCAAACACAGGCATCAGTGCCATCATCAGTCCTTCCGGAGAAATAATCCAGCCGACCCCATGGTGGGAGCCGGCTGTAATCAAGAGTCGGATTCCTTTAAGGAATGACATTACTTTCTATGTAGAGCACGGAGACATCACAGGACGCATTTGCACCTTCCTTTTCTGGATGCTCCTGCTTGCGTTTATAGTCCGCCGATTCTCAGACAGATAATTATCTGCGATGACGTCCCATCGGGCCACCAGGACCGCGATGCTGTCCGTTTCCGTTAAAGTTACCGAAGCGGTATGTCAGCGAGAGAATCACATAACGTCCTAGCGTATTGTTTCTGGTCTCGGTATGGAAGTTTGCAGAATCATTCACGGAGAGATTCTTTGACTGACCGAGGATATCATATGCCTTCAGCGCAGGGGTAAACTTCTTCTTGAAAAGCAGCTTTGTAATCTCTGCATTAAGGACAACTTCGTTTTCCTGATGAGTAGTATAGCCTTCATACCAGTTATAGTCCACATCGGCAATGAGGTTGATTCCTCCAGGAATGGTCCAGTTCATTGAAGCGTCTATCTGATTGTTCCATGTAGCAGCCACATTACTGTCCTTCATTGAATACCAGGACTTGTTCACGCGGGCCCTTCCTCCTAAGCGTAGCTCTACAAGGTCATTACGATAAGTCACCCTGAGTCTCTGCGTGAAACTCATGGTCTGGGTCAGATTGGCGACAAATGCGTCACTGGCATCAAGGTCACCATGGTCTTCATTGAATGCCTTATAATCAAAAGTAGCCTCTGCAGCATTATAATATTTCTCTGAATCCAATTTACCGGTTCCTTGATATGAAGTGGACTGATTATAACGTCCATAAGTCATCGAGAATATAGAGAATCCTGAGCTGCCGAAAGGAGAATTCACCATAACCCTGAGATCGGCAGAACCACTGTTCGGACCGTTTACCGGGATAGAATACTGAACACCTTTGTCGTTCCACCTTGCATTTGTAATAGGATTCTCGACAAGGCTCGCTCCGAAACGCGCATGCACAGACGTAAATGTCTTCTTATTGGTGTATCCGAACATACCGCGAAGATTATGATTGAAATAAGGATTCAGATTCGGATTACCAAGCGATATATTGATAGGGTCGGAATTGTCCGGCACAGGAAGAAGCTGCGAAGTCGAAGGCTGCGACGAACGTCCGAAATAGAAGAAACGGATATTGGTGTTATCATCGAACTCGTAGTTCATCATTGCCTGAGGAGACCAGTTGACGACAGTGCTCTTATATGGGCTGTGACCGGTGGTCTCGTTATATGTATCTGTCGGATTGGCAGAGACTCCGAGCTGTGCCCTGAACTTTTCCTTCTGGTAGCTTATATTCAGGCCGGCTCTCTGGGTAATGGCACGATTGAGAATCCTGTTTGAATATTTTTCATCCGGCTTCTCACCATCCGGATTATACTCGAGCTTTCCGTCAGGCATTTTATCTGAACCGCTGTTATAGGTAAATTTCTCGCTAAAATTGCGGTTCCATCCATAACTGTAGTTCGCCTCCAGGAAAAGGTCATGTCCAAGCGGTTCGGTATAAACCACCCTACCGTTCAAGGATGCGGAAGATGACTTCTGGTTAAAACGTTGATTGACGATTTCATCACTCCAAGTACCATTCTGCTCCTCATGCTTTGATGTAAGAGACTGGTTTATACCATTCATAAGATTATTGCTGAAACTATAACGGATATTTGCCGATATGGTTCTTCCTGGCTTTCCCAACTTCTGCCTGAACAGGAGGAATCCGTTTGCCTGCCAGTTGTCGTTCTCTCCGAAATTGTTGGTATAACCCTTATTTGTCTCTACTGCATCCGATGCTCCGTTATATTGAGTCAATGTCTCGAAATCAGACGATTCATTGAATGATCCTCCACCGACATTGAACTGAGGTTCGAAGAGTATGGAAGTATTCTCGGAGAATTTATGCTCCAGACGCATTCCAATCCTATGTCCCTGGGTCATGGTACTGCCCACGCCAGACTGGTTATTGATCAGATGGGTTCCGTCTTCAAGATATGTGATTTTCCTGGAGTCTTCCATGACATCATTTATGGAACCGTTGTAGAGATAGTTGCCTGCAAGATCCATCTTGTCATCCAGAAGGGTGAATGCGCCGTTCAGACCTCCCATCCAGGAAGTTGTGATGCCGTTTCCGCGGCCCCAGCCGCCCATACCCATTCCCATGCCTCTTCCGCCACCGGAACCACCGCGCATTCCACGCATCATTGATCCGGCCATATCGTTAAATCCACGGTTATTGGTGTTATTTCCATTAAGAATGACGCTTATCTGGCTCTTGTCTGTAAATCTTCCCACCATCGCAGCGCCCTGATAACGCATATCATTCATGTCAGATCCTTGTCCAGGGACATCATGTCCCCCACCCGCCATAACATTGCCAAACCAACCCTTCATCATTCCGGGACGCATTGACAGATCGATGATTGTTTCCTCCTCACCGTCATCGATGCCTGTAAACATTGCCTGGTCCGATTTCTTCTCTACAACCTTCACCTTCTCGATAAGTTTAGCCGGAATGTTCTTCGAAGCCAGCTGAGGGTCATCCAGAAAGAATGTCTTTCCGTCAATGGTAATCTTCTTGATGGTCTCGCCGTTGGCAGTGATGGAGCCGTCTGCCTCCACTTCCACGCCAGGAAGTTTTTTCAGAAGTTCCTCAAGCATGTCATTATCCGAGGTCTTGAATGACGATGCAGTATATTCTATTGTATCTTTCTTTACAATGATAGGGTTACCTACGGCTGAGATGCTTGCAGCATCAAGAATCTCAGCATCTTCACTCATGGAAATCTTGCCGAGATCCACATTCTGGTCCACAATGACCTCTTTATTCACGGTCTTGAAACCCATCAGCTCAGCTCTAAAGATATAGGTACCCTTTTTCAGTTTGGTAATGGTTCCATGACCATTTTCATCGGTGAGTACATATTTGTGAGGCTCCTTCTCACCTTTGACTGTGACAGAAACTGTAGCAAAAGCAACAGGTTCAGACTTATCATCGTTAGTCAATTCAACCTTTAGGGAATAAATGGCCTGAGCATAAGACGGAATACCGACACAGGCAAGCAGAAGGGTCAGCAAGGCCGACCTAAGATAAGTGTGCACTGTTTTTGAAGACATTGTTCTATATTTAATCTAAGTTTAGATAACTGGGATATATAAAGGTTTAACGTTAAACTCATTTTTTTATTCTGTCCGGGTTGGCCTCCAGAAACTTCTTCCAGTCCTGCTTTCCACCCACAGCTGCAAGCGGACTGGTAAGCTGATAATGATGGCACAAAGCAATTGCCAGCGCATCCGTCGCATCAAGATATTTCGGATCAAGATCTACTTTCAGAGTCTTCTGTATCATCATAGCCACCTGTTCCTTGGATGCAGCTCCATTGCCACATATGGCTATCTTGGCCTTTCGAGGAGCATATTCAGCAACAGGTATGCCTTTCATGACTGCTGCAGTCAAAGCGGCACCCTGAGCTCTTCCGAGTTTCAATATAACCTGGGCATTCTTTCCATAGAAAGGCGACTCCACAGCCAGATGATCCGGCGAATGCACTTCAATCAGTTCAGACACACCGGCAAAAATATTGGCAAGTTTCTCAAATGGATCCTTGATCTTCCGCAGGTCGAAGACCCCCATATCAACATAATGCGGACCATGAGAATCAACACGGATAATCCCGAAACCAAGAATATTGGTTCCGGGATCTATGCCTAATATGGTCTTCGGCTTAGTCAATGTAGTCAAAGCCGGTGTATGGACGGAGAGCTTCCGGAATCTCTATCCTGTCGCATTTCTGATTGTTCTCAAGCAGGGCTGCAACGACACGTGGCAGGGCAAGCGAACTACCGTTGAGAGTGTGTGCAAGCTGGGTCTTGCCGTCAGCATCCTTATACCTGAGTTTGAGACGGTTGGCCTGATAAGCCTCAAAATTGGATACAGAGGAGATCTCCAGCCATCTCTCCTGAGCTGCAGAATATACTTCAAAGTCATATGTAATGGCAGAAGTAAAGCTCATGTCTCCACCACACAGACGGAGAATCCTGTATGGAAGTCCGAGGGCCTTCACAATGCTTTCAACATGGGCAACCATTTCATCAAGAGCTGCATACGATTCCTCGGGCTTCTCCACGCGCACAATCTCGACCTTGTCGAACTGATGAAGACGATTAAGTCCGCGTACATCCTTTCCGTAAGATCCTGCCTCACGGCGGAAGCATGGAGTGTAGGCTGTCATCTTGACAGGAAAGTCGTTGTTAGCCAGGATAACATCCCTGAAGATGTTGGTCACAGGCACCTCTGCTGTAGGAACCAGATAGAAGTTATCGGCTGTAGCATGATACATCTGTCCTTCCTTATCTGGGAGCTGACCTGTACCGAAGCCTGAAGCCTCGTTTACAAGCACCGGTGGCTCTACCTCAAGATATCCGGCATTGGTGTTATAGTCGAGGAAGAAGTTGATCAGAGCACGCTGAAGCCTTGCACCCTTTCCTTTATACACAGGGAAACCGGCACCGGTCAGCTTGACGCCAAGATCGAAGTCAATGATATCATACTTCCTGGCAAGTTCCCAGTGAGGAAGCTTATTGTCACCAAGCTCAGGAATCTCGTTCCCTGTCTTAACGACCACATTGTCCTCAGCACCCTTACCTTCTGGGACCATGTCACACGGAATATTAGGAAGGAGCACTACCAGAGAGTCAAGCTCCGAGTTGTTCTCCTGAGATGTCTTTTCAATTTCAGCGGAACGAGCCTTGAGAGCAGCCACCTCAGCCTTTACAGCATCAGCCTCTTCCCTACGGCCTTCCTTCATCAGACCGCCTATCTGGGCAGCCTTCTTCTTCTGCTCTGCAAGACAAGAGTCCAGTTCAGTCTGAAGAGTCCTCCTGTTCTGGTCAAGTGCATTTATCTTCTCTACAATCTCCCTTGCATCAAAATTCTTAACGGCAAGCTTCGAAATCACGAATTCCGGATTCTCGCGAAGCAGTTTT
>JAEIGA010017191.1_pt1 | contig 11018 bp, 11 predicted proteins | sample 9270691 | NCBI WGS metagenome assembly JAEIGA01 (sample SAMN17057246, study PRJNA624740) | gut metagenome | biome: biome; isolation source: fecal sample | host: Bos grunniens | place: China: Xizang | collected 2019 | reverse complement strand
CTTCGGGATGCCGGCCGAGCAAATTGACGTAGTGATCCACCCGCAGTCGATCATCCACTCGATGGTGGAGTTCGAAGATGGAGCCATCAAGGCCCAACTCGGCACCCCCGATATGCGGATGCCGATCAGCCTGGCGTTGATGTTCCCCGAGCGAGCCAACCGCCCCGAGGAGCGTTTTTCGTTCCTCGACCACCCGACACTCACCTTTTCGGAGGTGGATCACGAGAAGTACCCGGCCCTGGGTATCGCCTACGAGTGCCTGAAGCGCGGAGGTACGGCAGCCTGCACGATGAATGGAGCCAATGAGGTGGCCGTGGCCGCCTTTCTGAAACATCAGTGCGGCTACAACGACATTGTGGGGGCCATTCGCCATGCCCTCGAGAAGGCAACCTTCATTGCAAACCCCTCGCTCGAGGAGTATGCCTTCACAAACGAGGAGTCGCGCCGCCTGGCCCGCGAATACCTTAAGCTATAAATTCACAAAGACGAGACGTAAATTGCATTCATAACCAAACACTCGAAATGGATATTTTAATCAAAGTTGCACAACTCTTCCTGGCCTTCACGATTTTGGTAGGCCTCCACGAATTCGGACACTTCCTGATGGCACGCATCTTCAAGATTCGTGTCGAGAAGTTCTACATCTTCTTCGACCCCTGGTTTTCGCTCTTCAAGTTTCAGTACAAGGAGACGGAGTACGGCATCGGTTGGTTGCCCCTGGGCGGCTACGTGAAGATCTCAGGCATGATCGATGAGTCGATGGACACCGAGCAACTCAAGCAACCTGCGCAGCCCTGGGAATTCCGCTCTAAACCCGCCTGGCAGCGTTTTTTGGTGATGGTGGCCGGTGTGATCATGAACATCCTCCTGGCCCTGGTGATCTACTGCGGCATCAGCTATGCTTGGGGCGACCGCTACCTCTCGAACCAAGATGCCGAATGGGGCTACCTCTTCAACGAGAAGGCCGAGGGCTTCGGATTCCGCGATGGCGACCACATCATAAGCATTGATGGCGAGGAGATCGACCAGATGAACCTCATCACCACCCGCCTTCTGATTACGGACAAGGATCGCACGGTCGTCGTGGATCGCCAGGGAGAGAAGATCGCCATCACCCTTCCGCTGGCAGAGCTCATCGAGATGCGCCGCACGGAGCAGGTGGTAGACTTCTGCACCCCCGTCATCCCCTTCAAGATCGACAGCGTGATCTCGGAGCAGAGCCTCCGTGCCGGCCTACAACGCGGTGACCAAGTGATTGCCTTGGGAGATCTGCGCACCACAGATGCCCCCACCCTCTCGAGTGAGCTGCGAAAGATCAAGGGCGACACGGCCCATCTGACCGTGCTGCGCGGCAAGGAGGAGCTGGCCCTGGCTGTTCCGGTCGATACGACCGGCATGATCGGGATCCGCCTCACCCCCTTCCCCATTCGCACCCAACACTACACCCTCTTGGAGTCGATTCCGGCCGGCATCAAGCGTTGTGGCCGCACCATCAGCTCCTATTGGGAGCAGCTGAAGCTGATCGTACAACCCAAGACGAAGATGTACGAGGAGCTCGGTGGCTTCATCGCCATCGGCTCGATCTTCTCCTCGGAGTGGAATTGGCTCGACTTCTGGTCGAAGTGCGCCTTCCTCTCGATCATCCTGGCCGTGATGAACATCCTCCCGATCCCGGGCCTGGATGGTGGACACGCCCTCTTCACGCTTTGGGAGATGATTACCGGACGCAAACTCAGCGACAAGTTCCTCGAGGTGGCCCAATACATAGGCCTCTTCATCCTGCTGGCCCTACTCCTCTACGCCAACGGAAACGACATCTATCGCTTTTTTATTAAATAAAGGAGCCCAACCACCCAAAGACTCAAGAGAAGAATATGGCCAAGGTCAAGAAAGCCTATTTCTGCAAGAATTGCGGATTCGAAGCCCCCAAATGGTTGGGGCGCTGCCCCTCGTGTGGCGAGTGGAACAGCTTTACGGAGGAGGTGATCGCCAAGGAGAGTGCCTCCATCTCGGCCACCCTTGCCGGCGCACTGCCTACGAGCCGCCCCGAGCGCGTGGGTGAGATTCGCAAAAGCGAGGTGAAGCGCATTGACACGGGCAATCGGGAGGTTAATCGCGTATTGGGTGGAGGCCTGGTTCCCGGATCTCTCATCCTGCTTGGAGGCGAACCCGGAATCGGAAAATCGACCCTCTCACTCCAAATCGCCCTGGCCAACAACGGGTTGAAAACTCTCTATGTTTCGGGCGAGGAGTCGGCCGAGCAGATCAAGATGCGTGCCGACCGCCTCGGCATCGGCAATGAAGAGTGCCTGATCTACACGGAGACGCTCCTGGAGAACATCACCACACAGATTCGCGAGCAGCAGCCCGACTTGGTGATCATCGACTCGATTCAGACCATCTACACCGAATTGATCGACTCTTCGGCCGGCTCCGTGTCGCAGATTCGCGAGTGTGCCGCCACCCTGTTGAAGGTGGCCAAGACGCTCGGGGTCTCGATCTTCATCATCGGCCACATTACCAAAGACGGCACCATCGCCGGCCCCAAGATCCTGGAGCACATTGTCGATGTGGTGCTTCAGTTCGAAGGCGACAACAACCTGAGTTATCGCATCCTGCGCGGCATCAAGAACCGTTTTGGAGCCACCTTCGAAATCGGCGTCTTCGAGATGCAGGAGGAGGGGCTGAAGGGGGTGGAAAATCCCTCCGAGATCCTCATGTCGCACTACGATGAGCCACTGAGCGGCATTGCCGTAGGGGCCTCGGTGGATGGCATCCGCCCCTACCTGATCGAGGTGCAGGCTCTGGTCAGCTCGGCCGCCTATGGTACACCACAACGCTCGGCCACGGGCTACGATGCTCGCCGCATGAATATGCTCCTGGCTGTCTTGGAGAAGCGCGTGGGGATGAAGATGTTCCAGAAGGATGTCTTTCTGAACTTTGCCGGCGGATTCAAGATTGCCGACACGGGGCTCGATCTGGCTGTCGTGGCTGCCGTGATCTCTTCGTACTACGACCGTCCGATTCTCGAGGGAGTCTGCTGTGCTGCCGAGATCGGCCTTTCGGGCGAGGTACGCCCCGCCCCGCGCACCGAACAGCGTATCAGCGAGGCCGCACGCCACGGTTTTCGCCGAATCATCGTCTCGGGTTTCCTCTCCCCGAAGTTGAAACTCCCAAGAGGGATCGAGGTAGTGCGCATCAATCGCATCGACCAACTGCCCCGCGCCCTCTTCTCCTCGGAGGGGGAATAAGAGCCAATGCGACCGATATACGGCATATAAATTGCAAGGTAGAGGATAAAAAACTCTGCCATGCAAAAAAAAGTCGTTGTTCTGGGAGGTGTCGGGGTGATCGGCACCCACCTTTGCCACAAGTTGATGAATCGCGGAGACGAGGTCTATTGCGTCGATTCGCGCGAACTCTCTTCGTCGCCCCTGCTTCGCGAGATGGATCAGGAGCGATTTCATTATGTGCGCCATAACATCACCATCCCCTTCACCATTCGGTGTGACGAGATCTATAACCTTTGCGCTCCCACACGTCTGAACTACGACAAACAACTCCCCGTAGAGAGTCTGAAAACTCACCTACAGGGGACATTCAATACGCTGGAGAATGCTCGCACCAAGTTTTCAAAGGTGCTCTTCGGCTCCTCGTCGGCTATCTACACCACCTCTACACGTCCCGACTTCGATGCACGCAACAAACGATCCACCTGCGCCGAGGGGATGCGGGCCGCCGAGATGATTCATCGCGCCTACGCCTCGGAACATGGGGTGGATTGTCGAATCGCCCGCATCTTCAACACCTACGGATCGGGGGCCGACCTGAACGATCGAAGGGTTGTGATGCGCATGATCACCTCGGCCCTACAAAATCGAGACCTCACCATCTTTGGGAGCGGAGAGCAGGTGCGCACCTTTGCCTGGGCAGGCGACATTGCCGATGGGTTGATCACCCTGATGGATACCCCTCCGGCGAGCAACCTTCGCATCGTGGATCTGGGCGGAGATACCGAGATCACGATCCGTGCCCTGGCCGAAAAGATCATCGAACTGACGGGAAGTCGTTCGCGCATCAACCACCTTTCGGCCCGTTTCGGGGACGTTCGCAGTCGCCACCCCGACCTCTCAACCGCCTCGCGCGAATTGGGATGGCAGCCGAAAACCTCGCTGACCGAGGGGCTGAAACGAACGATCAAGTATGTAGAGCATGAATTGGCATCGTACAGCGGTACGACGCGCACTTGGGTAGAGATTTATGGATAAGGGCTATTAAGCGAAGAGGGCATGGAGCTCCTCTCGCACAAATCGACCGGAAGGGGTGTCGGGGAACTCTTCAAGGGCGTACGCCCCATAGTGGAAGGTCGAATAAGCCAAGGCGGCACGAGCCACATTCCGATCCTCGGGAAAGCGCTTCAAGAGATCATAAATTGCGGGGAAGAGCTCCTCTGCCGGAATCAAAGTGCGGTTCAGGGTCATCAACGAGGCGTAACAACGGAGCGAATCCTCCCCCCTGAGCCAAGAATCGGTCATTGCGCGATGCACCTCCACCGAGGCTCGACTCAATAGGCACATGGCCACCTCGTCCACAATCTCCAACGATCCGGCTCCGGCCACCCACTCCTCGGCCTCCGAGGGGGTTACACGGGAGGGCTCGGCGATCGAGGCGGCCGCCAAGCGAAGTTCGCGCACCTGTTGCTTGAAGAGAAAGCGGGCAAAGGCGTGATCCGAGCCTTGCTCTCGAGCAATAGCCCTTAAGGTGGGAATGCTAACACCGTAGTTTAACATACCACGCACCCCGGCCCGCTGCATCGACTCGACAACAGCACCATTCATTTCACGACGCAGGCGACCCATCAAGGCCGCCATGCGCGAGGTAAAGTTTTCGATCTTGGTCTCCATGCCGATTAGCGTTTACGCGGTAGGAGCACCTGTACCGTGTGTCCATACTCAAAAAGGGGCAACGTGCGCTGCACGAGTTCACGGCCTGCCGTCTGCACCGAGCAGTTGCAGGGGGCTGCAACACGGCAAGGGACAATCGTCGTACTCTTGACGGGGGCCTCCTCCACCGAATAGGGGGACTGAGGTGTAATATCCAACATCACGATCTCTCCCGAGAGGTCAGTCGAGGGTAAGAGACCCTCCTGCTCGCTGAAGCGACAGAGAATATATTGCTTCTTGTTGCCTTCGGGAATCAAGGTCAGGCGACAAGTCTCCACGCGCTTGGTCTTCGTTCCGAAGAAGAGCGACAGAAGGGCCTGCTCCTGACGATTGATCTCCTCCAAAGCACTCTTCAATCCCTCGCCAAAGACATGCTCGCCCACCTCACCGGAGATCAACTCCAGACGCGTGCGACGCAATTGGAAGATACGCTTTGCGGCCTGCATGGCTGCCTCCTCCTCGGTCGGTTGCAAAAGGTCGATGCGATCCATCGGGAGCATCGAGGCGAGATCCCCCACCTGCTCTGTGGGCAGGGGAAGGCCCTTGGCCACCAACTCCTCCTGCTCCAAAAGAGCAACATCAGCACCCACAATTCGCCACGAAGTCTTATCCGAGAAGGGGGCACGAAGACCCAAACACTTCAACGCATAACGAGCATAGGGGCCGGCTTTCACCTCCTCCTTTTCAACCACCAAGTCAATAGCCAAGGGACTCTGCGGCAGGTTGTAGGCCATACCATCGGCCGTATCGACCATTCCCTCCGGCATCACATAACGGCTCTGCGCCGAGGCGGTCAGCCCAGCTACTAAGAGCAGGCTGCACAAGAAAAAGATCCGTTTCATCGTCTTCTGTTTTTTGATCCTTATCTACAAATGTAGGAAAAATTTCTTTCGTTTCAAAATTTCAGATAAAAATCGCGCGTCAAAGCACGATATTCGGGGGTGAACTCCTCGGGGGCAGTTTGGATCACCAACTCCTCGCTCTTAGGAGATTCGGCCGGCTGCCGCCGCGAAAAGAGCATCAGCGAACGCTTAACGGGGCGGCGAGGCGTAGTTCGCACATCGAGCCACTGCTCTAACCAAAGGTGCGCGGTGGCCAACCTCCGGAAGCGTTGCGCCTCCTCGACGGGAAGGACCACCGCAAAGCGTCCTTCGGGGGCAAGGAGTCGATCCACCGCCCCCAACAACTCCTCAAACGAGAGCGAAGCGGTATGACGAGCAAGGGTACGCCCCCGGTCGGGCGAAGTGAGCGAATTTTCGAAAAAGGGGGGATTGCTGACAATGAGGTCGAAGGGTTCGGACGACAAAAACTCCTGCGCAGCGGCCTCCACGACCTCCACCCGATCGCCCCACAAAGAGCGATCGGCATTTTCGCGCGCCTCCCTGACACAAGACGGATCGATATCGAGGGCCGTAATGCGGGCATCGGCCTGGCGCTGCGCCAACATCAAGGCGATGACTCCGGTTCCAGTGCCCAGGTCGAGCAGGCGACGATCCTCCTTGCGCAAAGGGACCCAAGCCCCCAGCAGCACCCCATCCGTCCCGACCTTCATCGGCGAGTGCTCCTGCTCGATCGTAAACTCCTTAAAGCGAAAACTTCCCATCGTCTACTCCACGATTCCTCCATCACGCATCACGATTCGGCGATCGGCCATCGCAGCCAACTGCTCGTCATGCGTAACAATCACAATGGTCTGCCCGAGCCTCTCGCGCAACTCAAAAAAGAGGCGATGAATCTCCTCGCGGTTCCGAGAATCGAGATTTCCGGAGGGCTCATCGGCCAACAAGACAGCCGGAGAGTTGATCAGGGCGCGGGCAATGGCTACGCGCTGTTGCTCGCCACCCGACAACTGGCTCGGCTTGTGCTCTCCGCGCTCGGCAAGCCCCACCAGGCGCAAAAGCTCCGTGGCACGCTGCTCGGCCTCGCGCTGCGGCATCCCTCCGATCAGGGCAGGAATGGTCACATTCTCAAAGGCCGTAAACTCGGGAAGCAGGTGGTGAAACTGGAAGACAAAGCCGATCTTTTGGTTACGAAAACGCGACAGCGTACGGTCGTTCATCTCCTCGACGCGCTCACCGTCAATCAGCAGTTCTCCCCCGTCGGCCTTGGAGAGGGTTCCCAAAATCTGCAGAAGGGTGGTTTTACCTGCACCGCTGGCCCCCACAATCGAGATCACCTCGCCACGCTTCACCTCCAGCGAAACCCCTTTGAGCACCTCCAACGCTCCAAATCGTTTTCGAATATCGACCGCCTTGATCATACCCCTAAATTTATTGCTTGTTGCTATATTTTTCAAAGATTTGCACCACATCGCGTGCCGCGCGCACATCATGCACGCGCAAGAGTTTGGCCCCTTGGCGAAGCGACTCCCAATGCAGGGCCGTGGTGCCATGCAGTGCCTCCTCGGGCCCTACGCCCAGCGTCTTATAGATCATGGATTTACGCGACAAGGCCGACAAGACCGGATAACCCAACTCCACCAAGCGGTGCAGCCCCGCCAAGAGTTGAAAGTTCTGCTCCGTGGTCTTCGCAAAACCAAAGCCCGGGTCGAGGATCAGTTGATCGACACCCGCCCCCTTGAGGTAGTCGATTCGGCCGCGAAACCATTCGACCACCTCGTCCACCACATCCCCATAATGGGTCATCTGCTGCATGGTCTGCGGTGTACCGCGCATGTGCATAGCAATATAGGGCAACGCATAGCGAGCCGCCACCTCCACCAGGCGGGGATCAAGTACCCCTCCCGAGATATCATTTACGATCACGGCACCAAAGGCTTCGACCGTGCGCTCCACCACCTCCGAGCGAAACGAATCGACCGAAACGGGGATCTCGGGATTTAGGCGACGAATGGTGGTCAAGGCTCGGCTCACACGCCGAAACTCCTCCTCGGGCGAGATATCCTCCGCCCCGGGGCGCGAAGAGTAGCCCCCCACATCAATCCAATCGGCTCCTTCGGCCACCATTTCCACGACACGATGCTCGATCTCCTCGGTCGAAAACGAGCGGCTTCCGGCATAGAACGAATCGGACGTGACATTCAAAATGGCCATCACGCACGGACGCGAAAAATCGAGATTAAGCTTTTGAGGCTGCATGCAGAAGACGTTTATGAAGCGATTCGGCCTCCTCACGGAGCTCCTCCAGGCGAATGTTTACCAACGAATAGTCGGCCCGTAGAGCGAGTTCATCGTCGCTCATCTGGGCCTCGATACGGCGCGTTACGGCCTCCTTGTCGGCCCCATCGCGTTGCGAAGCTCGCTCCACACGAAGCAACACGGGTGCCAAGACAGCCACCGTACAATCCACATAAGTCTCAAGGTTTGCCGAGAAGAGAATAGCACTCTCCAAAACCACATAGGGCGAGATCTGCCCCTCGGCCCAACGCTCGAAATCGGCCATCACAGCGGGATGAACCAGGCGGTTCAGGGCGGCCAACCGCTCCGGATCGCGAAAGACACGCTCCGAAAGCCAAGCGCGATTCAGCACCCCATCGCAATAGACCTCCTCTCCAAACTCGGCCACCAAAGCCTCACGCAACGCCTGGTCGGCGTGCATCAACTCCTTGGCCCGATCATCGGAGTAGTAGACCGCCACGCCGAACTCCTCCAGAAGGCGACATAGGGTCGATTTTCCACTTCCGATTCCACCGGTTATACCGACCTTAATCATTCTCTTTCGGGGTTGGAATTTCGGGGATTGAACCGATCGAAACGATCTTCACATCGCTAAAGCGCACAGCAATGGCCTGCTGCAACGAAAGCGGGTCGATGACGAGCATTCCCTCGTGGCCCTCCTCGCGCGAACGCTTGTACTTCAACTCCGAAAGCGGAATACGCAACGTCTTACCGAAGTTGGTGTGATAGCCCACCAAGTTGGTACCCACCCCCTCGAAGATACAGGTTACCTTATACTTTTCGCCATCGGTATTGATCTTGACGGTGTAGTCGGTCGTGTAGGTATAACTCAGCTTCGAGATATACCAAAGGATAAAGGCCGCCACCAACATAATCAGAAATACGGGCGACACATAACGCTTGATCCAGGCAATGATACTCTCCATAATCGTTGTTTTCTACATGGTCTCACAAAGGTAGAAAAAAAATTAGAATTTAGGAATTATTTTCACAAGCAATCGGCAAGGAGCCGAGAAGAAGGAGAGCAGATTTTGTTCATCGCAATAAGAAACCCGGACGGGTAGTACTCAACGTACGTCCCGTTCGGGTTTTGTTTGGGATGGGCAAAATATGCCCTACAAAGTCGGTATTTAATTTTTGCATTTTAGAGGAGCAGATTTTGTGCCGACATGAAAATTCCCCGGAAGGGTTGTACTTGGCGTACTACCCTTTCGGGGAATTGATTGAGGTGCAAAATATGCCCTATAAAATCAAAAATTACTTGTTCGATTTCTTACTCATCATCGTGTATGCAATCGGCGTAGCGATGAATACCGACGAGTAGGTACCGATGATCACACCAACGAGCAACGCGAATACGAAACCACGGATCGTCTCGCCACCGAAGATAAAGATGGCCAAGAGGGTTACGAGGGTCGTACCCGAGGTGTTGATCGTACGCGACAGGGTCGAGCAGATAGCGTTGTTGATGTTCTCGCGCATATCACGCTTGGGGTACAGGGTGATGTACTCGCGGATACGGTCGAAGATCACCACGGTATCGTTGATCGAGTAACCGATCAGGGTCAGGATGGCAGCAATGAAGGCCTGGTTCACCTCGAGGGCGAAGGGCATCACGGCGTAGAGCATCGAGAAGAGACCGATCACGATCAGGGCGTTGTGTGCCAAAGCGGCGGTAGCACCCACGGCCCACTGCCACTTCTTGAATCGGGCGGCGATGTAGAGACCGATGGCCACGAGCGAGAAGAGCACGGCATAGATGGCGTTCCAAGTCATATCCTTGGCAATCGAGGGACCGATCTTCTCAGCCGAAATGATACCATTGAGGTCATCCTGCGTAAAGCGGAACGAGTCGAACGAAATATCGTAGCTGTAGAGGGGCTTCAGGGCGTTGTAGATGATCTCATCCACCTCGGCCGTGGTCTCCTCCGACGTATCGTCGAACTTGTACTGGGTTACGATACGCATCTGGTTGGCATCGCCATACTGCTTCACCTCGCAGCTCACAGCGGCGGCATCACCATCCACAAAGGCGCCATCCAAAGCGGCACGCACCTCCTCGGCCGAAACAGCCTTGTCGAAGCGGATCGTGTAGGCACGACCACCCGTGAAGTCGGTACCGAGATTCAGACCCAGCACGAAGAACGAGATCACCGAGAGAACGAGTACCGTACCCGAAGCGATGAACGAGTACTTGCACTTGCCTACGAAGTCGAACTTTACATTAGCCAGGAAGTTCTCCGAGAACTTGCGCGAGAACGAGATCTTACCCCACTTGGCAACAACCCACTCCAGAAGCAGACGCGTGATGAAGATCGAGCAGAAGAGCGAGGTCAGGATACCGATAACGAGCGTCGTGGCGAAGCCCTGTACGGGACCCGTACCGAAGACGAAGAGCACGATACCGGTGATGATGGTGGTCAAGTTACCGTCGATAATGGCCGAGTAGGCGTTCGAGAAACCATCCTTGATGGCCAGGCTCAAGCCCTTACCGCCACGCAACTCCTCCTTGATACGCTCGTAGATAATTACGTTGGCATCCACGGCCATACCCATCGTCAATACGATACCGGCGATACCGGGCAGGGTCAGTACGGCACCGAACGACACAAGTACACCCATCAAGAGGAATACGTTGCACAGCAGGGCGATATCGGCCATCCAACCGGCCGTGCGGTAGAAGAGACCCATGTAGAGGAGTACGAGGGCGAAGGCGAGCACGAACGAGAGCAGACCGGCATCGATCGACTCCTGACCGAGCGAGGGACCTACCACCGTATCCTGGATGATACGAGCGGGGGCGGGTACCTTACCCGACTTCAGTACGTTGGCCAAGTCCTTGGCCTCCTGGATCGAGAAACCACCGGTGATCTCCGAGTTACCACCCTCGATCTTGGTGCGCACGGCGGGAGCCGAGTATACATAGCCGTCCAGCACG
>JAEIGA010017190.1_pt1 | contig 11018 bp, 10 predicted proteins | sample 9270691 | NCBI WGS metagenome assembly JAEIGA01 (sample SAMN17057246, study PRJNA624740) | gut metagenome | biome: biome; isolation source: fecal sample | host: Bos grunniens | place: China: Xizang | collected 2019 | reverse complement strand
CGTACTCCAACTCGCCCTCGAAGCCACCGTCCATCGTGTAGGCGAAGTCGGCCCCGAATTTTTCGACATTGAAATAGTCCACGCCGCGACCAATCTCCTCATCGGGCGTGAAGCCGATGCGGATCTTGCCGTGCTTGTGCTCGGGGTGGCTCATCAGGTACTCGGCGGCCGACATGATCTCGGCCACACCGGCCTTATCGTCGGCTCCCAACAGGGTGGTGCCGTCGGTGTGAATGAGCGTGTGACCCTTGAAGAACGAGAGTTCGGGGAAGTCCGAAACCTTCATCGTGAGTTGGCCGTTGAGAATCAGATCGCCTCCGTCGTAATCCTCCACGATACGGGGTTTTACATCCTTGCCGCTCATGTCGGGAGCCGTGTCGACGTGGGCGATGAAGCCAATCACGGGGGCATTTTCATACCCCTCGGAGGCGGGAATTGTACCCATCACATAGCCATACTCGTCCATCGTGACCTCGGTCAGTCCCAAACTCTCCATCTCCTCCTTCAGGTAGTTGAGAAGCACCTTTTGCTTCTCGGTTGAGGGGTAGGTTTCGCTGTTCTCGTCCGACTGCGTGTCGAACGAAACATATTTCAGGAATCTATCGATTAGTTGCATATTCTTAAATTTTGAATTTTTAATTTTCAACTCTGAATTCTGAATTTTGAATTCTGAATTTTGAATTTAAAAAAGTTACTCCTCCTTTTTGGCCTTCATGGTGTGGCAGATGAAGTAGCCGATCAGGCAGAGGTAGGCCGCTACACCGCACCACTCGGCGGCATTCGACGAAGCCCACTCAGCCAGGCGCCAATCCACGCCGGCAAACTTCAGCACGGCGCTAACCACGCCCATCAGGGCACCGCCGGCGATGAATCCCGAGGCGATCAGCGTACCGCGATCCGTGCGGGCCTTGTTGAGCTCCTGATCCTTCGAGCGACCCGATACGAACCACGAAACCAAACCACCCACAACCAGCGGGGCGTTCAGGTGCATCGGGATAAACATACCCAGGGCGAAAGCCAAGGCAGGGATACCGATGGCCGTTAGGACGAGGGCCAGGGCGGCGCCGATGAAGTAGAGGGCCCAGGGGGTCTGTCCGCCCGTCATCAGGGGCTGGATCACGGCCGCCATGGCATTGGCTTGCGGAGCCACCAGGGCCTCGGGGTTGTTGGCCGTGTCAAAGCCATAGGCGGCATTGAGTACCAGGATCACGCCTGCTACCGTGGCGGCCGAGATGGCTGTGCCGAGGAACTTCCAACCCTCCTGCTTGCGGGGCGAGGTGCCGAGCCAGTAACCGATCTTGAGGTCGGTGATGAAGCCTCCGGCCATCGAGAGGGCGGTGCAGACCACGCCACCGATGATCAGGGCGGCCGTCATGCCACTCTTGCCCGTCAGACCCACGCTTACCAAGACCAGCGACGAGAGAATCAGCGTCATAAGCGTCATGCCCGATACGGGGTTCGAGCCCACGATGGCGATGGCGTTAGCCGCTACGGTCGTAAAGAGGAAGGCGATCACAAAGACGATCAGAATGGCCACGATCGACTGTCCCCAGTTGTTAAGCACACCAAATTGGAAGAAGATGAAGGTGGTGATCAGGGCGGCGCAGAGCACCGAGAGGATCAACTTCATCGAGAGATCACGCTGCGTGCGTACCTCCGTGGCGCTCTCCGTCTTCTTGCCTCCGAGCTCCGATACGGCCAATCCGAGGGCCGACTTGATGATGCCGGCCTGGCGCACGATACCGATCAGACCGGCCATGGCGATGCCGCCGATACCGATCGGACGACCAATGTACTGGTAGAGATTCTCGGGGGTGAGGATCTGCGAGGGGTTCTCGAGGATGTGGTTGGCCGTAACGCCCAACGAGGCGACGAGCGTCGAGGGGTCGATCGACTCGGCCAGCGAGCCTACGAGCGGTACGATGAAGAACCAAACGAGGCACGAACCAGCGGTGATGATGACGGCATACTTCAGTCCGATGATGTAACCCAGACCCAATACGGCGGCCGAGGTGTTCAGACCAAAGACTACCTTGTGTTTCTCGGCCAAGGCTACGCCCCACTGCGAGATGCGCGTGGAGATAGAATCGGTCCAGAAACCGAAGGTGCCCACCACGAAGTCGTAGAGACCTCCCACAAGACCGGCCACGGCCAGCAGTTTGGCTTGGTTGCCACCCTTCTCACCCGATACGAGTACCTCGGTAGTGGCCGTAGCCTCCGGGAAGGGGTACTTGCCGTGCATCTCCTTGACGAAATACTTACGGAAGGGGATCATCAGGACGATACCCAACACACCGCCCAGGAGCGACGAGAGGAAGACCTGATAGAATTGAGCCTCGAGCCCCAGGATGTAGAGAGCCGGCAGGGTGAAGATGGCTCCGGCCACGATCACGCCCGACGAGGCTCCGATCGACTGAATGATCACATTTTGGCCCAGCATGTTCTTCTTGCCCAGGATCGAACCCACGCCGACGGCGATGATGGCAATCGGAATGGCGGCCTCGAAGACCTGACCCACCTTCAAGCCGAGGAAGGCGGCGGCGGCCGAGAAGATCACGGCCATCAGGATGCCCATACCCACCGAGTAGGGGGTTACCTCCACCGGTGCGGGGGTGTCGGGCATCATGGGTTTGTACTCTTCACCGGCTTTGAGCTCGCGATAGGCGTTTTCCGGCAGGGAGTTTTGCGTTTTTTGGTTTTCCATGTCCTTTGTTTTTATTGTTAGTATTGTTTGTTTTCGAAGCAGGGGCTTTCTAACTTACAAAACTAATAAAAAAAACGCGAATACGCAAATTTATACCCGACAAGCCCACCGGACCAATCTCCGGTGGGCTTTATATCAGGGTTCCATGCAGGCCTATTATCTTTTGAGGTGGGGCTTGCGGGAGGGGTTCCAATCCGAGTGGTCGGCCTCGTGGCTGGGGGTCTCTCTCTTTTTGGAGAAGGGGTGCTTCTCGAGCGAAAACATCGGGAGCAGGAAGACCCAGGTAACGAAACAGAAGGGGGCGGTGAGCGAGGGTAGACCCAATGGGGCGAGCAGCGAGTTGGTGGCCGCCTGAGCAAAGAGGGTGATCACAATGCCGACAACGGCCCATAGCGCCGAGCGCCACGAGGGGTGGTAGAAGATCGACCCCAAGGCAATACCCGTCAAGACGGGGCTGAAGCCGTAGAGTCCTTCGCTGATCCCCATGCCCGGGGCATCGAAAAGCAGGGCCACTGCGAGCGAGAGGGCCGAAGCGAAGGCGGCCCAGAAGGCCGACCAGCCGTTTGCGGCAATCAAACCCGCCAAAAAGAAGAGTCCCGTGATCCAGGAGTCGATCAGAAAGACTTGGCCGATGCCGCGCAACCAATAGAGGAGCAGGTGGAGCGGTCCGGTGGCGATGTGGGCCGTTGCGGCGTGGGGGAACATCGGGGAAGAAAGCCCCTCGATCGGAAGCCCGTTCAGTCCGCGTGCGGCAAGCAAGAGCATCCAGGTGGTCAGGACAAAGGGCATGGTCATTGAGTTTACTTTCCATTTGGCCATGATGCGGTTCAACCCTTCGCGCAGCCAGACCGTGTGGGCGGCCCCCACGATGAGGATGCACCAGGTCAGCGGAGTACTCCTCAGAAAGGTCATGATTGCGCAGCCGACCAAAACACCGTTGAAGCCCCACAAGCCCTGCTCTCCCTCTTCGGCTTTGAGCCCCAAGATACGCCCCGTGAGGTAGGAGACGATGAGTCCTACCAAGCCGCCCCAGGCCACCGAGATCCGCCCCTCGGCCCAGGCTCCCCAAAAGATACCGATCAAAAAGAGCAGACTGCACCAGAGGTTTTGTTGAAACATCACCTGGCCGGTGCCACAGATCATTCCCCGCAGGGAATTTTCAGTTGAAAGATTGTTTTCCATAGAGATACGTCTTTTAGTTTTACGTTTTGTGTTGATGGCGACTTGGTGGCTATCGCCAGGGAAACTCCTCGGGCATCGGAACCCCCTTTATCACCTCGCGCGTGGCCGAGCAGAGGGTGCGCAGTAGCCTCTTGGCTTCGTCGCTCTGCCGGCTTAGGATGCGGCAGACGAGCCCCGCATCGGAGGGTAGGCGGAGGATCCCGAGAGCCCACTCCGACCGAAAGCCAATCAGCTCCCGTACCCGTTTTAGGATTGCCTCGCGTTGTGGGGGAGGCGTCAGGATCAGGGCCGTGGCAAAGAGTTCATACCGACCCATCACCCCCAATCCCGTGGGGGTGTGCCGCGCGGGTTCGAGCAGAATTTTCTCGCAAAACAACTCCTCTCCGGAGGGTCGCTGTGCCCGCAGGTTGAGCGAGAGTAGGTCGTATTGAAATCGCTCTTCGAGGTGGTGGTGTCGCCCCGAGAGGTAACACTCCCCATAGAAGAGGGTGGCCGAGGGGGCAATCGTAAGTTCCGTCTGGCTCCAAAGCCGGGCTCCGCGGGCCGGGATCACCGGTTCGGGCAGGTACTCCATGTAGGCTCCGTCGTCGAGCCTGAAATGCTGCTCCGAGGAGGCAAAGTTGTAGTGCATGGTCGCAACCTTGGTGGCGGCTCCCGTCGAGAGGTGTACCTCGCTTTGGGCTCCGGCATGCACCTCGCAACGGTAGCGGTCGCCATCCACTTGCGGGCCGCCGGCCGAGAGCATATAGACACAGGCCATCGAGGGGAGGCGTTCGTCGAAGTAGAGGGCCTGTTGTACGATCATCGGGGCGCGGCGTTCCCAATGGCGCAACAAAGTCTTTCCTTCGTTGTTGCATTCGAAACCGAGGTATAAGTAGCCTTGTTTTCCGGCCCCTCCGGCGGCCATGGCGGGAGGGTCGCCCAAGTAGGGGCGCAGTTCGCGGATCTTTTGAAAATCGGTTTTCACGCTTCGGGGGGTGTTTCAAGGTCGAAGAGCGCCATGCGACGAATCAGCCTGAGGAGCTCTTCGATCCCCTCGCCCGTCATGCAATTTGTAAAGAGAAAAGGTTTTCCGGGGCGCATCTTCTCCGAATCGCGTTTCATCACCTCGAGCGAGGCCCCTACATAGGGGGCCAGGTCGAATTTGTTGATTACCAAGATGTCCGATTGCGAGATTCCGGGCCCATCTTTGCGGGGGATCTTGTCGCCGGCCGCCACGTCGATCACATAGATGAAGAAATCCACCAAGGCGGGGCTGAAGGTGAGCGTGAGGTTGTCGCCTCCCGATTCGATCAGCACCACATCCGTCTCCGGAAAGCGGCTCTCCATCTCCTCGACGGCGGCCAGGTTCATCGACGGATCTTCCCGCACGGCCGTATGGGGACAGGCTCCGGTCTCCACCCCGAGGATGCGATCCTCGTGGAGCACCCCTTTCAGCGTGCGGCGGACATGTTGGGCGTCCTCCGTGGTGACAATATCGTTGGTGATGACCAGCACTTGAAGTCCCTGCTCAAGCAGCCGGGGAACAAGGGCCTCGATCAGGGCGGTCTTACCCGATCCTACGGGGCCGCCGATTCCAATTCTGCAACTCATTTCGATTCTTCGGTATTTTCGTTTTGTTCCGTTTATTTTCTCTTCCGATTTTTTTCGGTTGCGGAGGAGGTTTTTTTGGGGGAAAGGAGGAGCGGAGTGCGCACCTCCGGCGCTAATTCATAAACATGCGTTGCGGGCCCGCTTCGTGCATCGAGGCCAGGATCTCGCGTTCGGGGCCGAAGAGGTGCATCTCCTCGATTTCGAGTGGGGAGAGCTCCTCATAAAGCCTTGCGACCTCTTCACCCAAGGCGTAGAGCAGGCGTTGGGTGGCGAAGTGGTCTATGCGCATCAGGCGCAGGGCCGCCCCCGTGATTTGGGTCGCCGCGCCGTAGAGTAGCGAGGCAAAGAGCCGCTCTTCGCTTTCTCCGGTGAGGGCGAAGAGCAGCCCCTGCATCGGGGCATGGTGTCCCTCGATCTCGCCCCGTGCTACCGCCTCACCCCATTGGATGACCTCCTTTTGGGGGAGGATGTGTCGTGCCAGCTGGCCAAGTTTGTGGCCCATACGCAGGCTCATGCGACGGTTTTCATCTCCCGTCTTGAAGAGGCCGATCCGCCGGTCGGCGGCCAGGAAGGCCCTCCAATCCCGACGAAGTATGGCGCGGTGGGCTGCAAGGGCGGCCACGCCGTCGCAGGTTGCGACCTGACGGGCCGTCGCGAGCAGATAGGCTCCGAGCGACTCTTCGTCGTGAATCATGCCACAGACCGTGGCCGTCTCCACCCCGCACGAGAAGCTGAAGCCTCCCACAGGCAGGGCCGAGTCGGTGAACTCCATCAGCCGAAAAAGTTCACAGACCGAGCGGTTACTCTTTTTGGTGGGGATCATGTGCCTCCTCTTTAGGGTGTTCGTGCTTGTGTTCGTGGGAGGTGGCTCCGGCAAACAGTCGGCGAATCTCGTGGGGCGAGAGGTAGGGGATCACCTCGTTGCCCGCTTCGAAGTGGAACGAGATCCCCTCGAAACGGTGGCTTTCGAGGACGCTCTGCATCACCTTGCGATCCACGGCCAGGGGGACATAGACCCGCGTGTGGTGAATCACGGCCGGCCAGTGTTGGTTGCCGATGGCGTGGCCCAACTCGAAGAGACGTTCCCGATGCTCCTCGGGTGATCCGCCCTTCGGCTCCTCGAGGTCGATCACCAGCACCTCGCCAAGGCGTAGGTGTACGACCAACGCCTCTCCGGTCGAGGGATTGTAGCGCAGGATGTCGCCATCGTGGAGTCGTTGCGGCCGGTTTAGGGCAATGGCCACCTCCTCGCCCCGCGAACTGCGGCCGATGAGGCGGCTCTTCTGAGCCGTCCATCGGTCGAGTTCCAGGGTGTCGATCGTGCCGCGGGAGAGCCTTTCGTGCCACTCGCGGTCGGCTCGATTCCCCAAAATCCGGGTAATGATCTCGCCGCCCATCAGCTGAACCAATAGAGTTGTCCCAGGGCCACCTTTTCAGTCGGCTTGAGCGATACCACCTCTCCGTTGATGCGCACCTCGAAGGTTTGGCTGTCTACCTCGATCTTGGGGGTCGAGCCATTCATCCACATGTGCTCTTTGGTGAGCTGTCGGGTGTGGTGAACGGGTTTCACGCAACGCTCGAGGCCCAAACGCTCTTTGATGCCGAGCTCGGCGGCGGCTCGCGACACGAAGGAGATGCAGCTGCGCTTGAGGGCCGATCCGTAGGCTCCGAACATCGGACGGTAGCACATCGGCTGCGGGGTGGGCAACGAGGCGTTCGGATCGCCCATGTTGGCCCAGCTGATCATGCCGCCCTTGATCACCATCTTGGGCTTGGCTCCGAACATGGCGGGATCCCAAAGCACCAGGTCGGCCACCTTGCCCTTTTCGATCGAGCCCACATAGTCCGAAATGCCAAAGCAGATGGCCGGATTGAGGGTGATCTTTGCCAGGTAGCGTTTGACGCGGAAGTTGTCGTTTTCGGGGCTGTCCTCCTTCAACCTTCCGCAAGCCTGCTTCATGTAGGAGGCCATCTGGAAGGTGCGCATGAAGCTCTCGCCCACGCGCCCCATGGCCTGGGAGTCGGACGAAACCATGGATAATACCCCCAGGTCGTGGAGCATATTTTCGGCGGCCTGTGTCTCGGTGCGTACACGGCTCTCGGCAAACGAAACATCGGAGGGGATCTTCGGATTGAGGTTGTGGCACACCATGATCATGTCGAAGAGCTCGGCCTGCGAGTTGATGCCGAAGGGAAGGGTGGGGTTGGTCGACGAGGGGAGGACGTTGTGCATCGAGGCCACCTTCAGCAGGTCGGGGGCATGGCCTCCGCCTGCACCCTCGGTGTGGTAGGTGTGGATCGTGCGCCCCTCGAAGGCGGCAATCGTATCCTCGACATAACCCCCTTCGTTCAGGGTGTCGGTGTGGATGGCTACCTGTACATCGTAGCGGTCGGCCACCTTCAGGGCGGTGCGAATTGCCTGGGGGGTAGAGCCCCAATCCTCGTGGATCTTCAGGCCACAGCAGCCCGCTTCGAGCTGTTCGGCCACCGATTGTTTGCCCGAGCAGTTGCCCTTGCCCAAAAGACCGATGTTGACCGGCCAGGATTCGGCCGCCTCCAACATGCGCTCCACGTTCCAGACTCCCGAGGTGATTGTCGTGCCGTTGGTGCCGTCCGTGGGGCCCACGCCACCCCCGATCAGGGTGGTGATTCCGTTCGAGAGGGCCGCCTCGGCCTGCTGCGGGGCGATCATGTGGACATGGCCGTCAATACCGCCTGCCGTCAGAATCAGATGCTCGCCCGAGATGGCATCGGTCGAGGCTCCTGTAACCAATTCGGGCGATACTCCGGGCATCGTGTCGGGGTTTCCCGATTTGCCGATTCCGGCAATTTTACCATCTTTGATTCCTACATCCGCCTTGACGATGCCCAGTACGGGGTCGATGATCGTTACGTTGGTGATGACCAGATCGAGCGACCCCTCTTTCGATGAGGTGCCGTTGGCCAGCCCCATGCCATCGCGCAAGGTTTTGCCTCCGCCATAGACCACCTCGTCGCCGTAAACGCGCAGATCCTTTTCGATCTCTACATAGAGATCCGTATCCCCGAGGCGGATTTTATCGCCTACCGTCGGACCGAAGAGGTCGCAGTAGGCCTGTCGTGAAATTGTAGCCATTGTCTATTCTTCTTTTGTTTTGCTCGTTGTGGTTGAATCTTTCTTTTCGTCGTGGCCGCAGCCCTGCGGCTCGGTGTGGCAGAAGCCCAGTTTTTTCATGCGGTGGATGGCCCGATGTTTCGTCGGATCGTAGATCGGCGCATCCTCTCCTCCGGTGTAGCCTTGTACCAACCCGTTGAAGCCGATGATGCGCTGTTTCCCACCGAAGGGGACCGCCTCGACCTGCTTTTCATCTCCGGGCTCGAAGCGAATGGCGGTGGTGGCAGGGATGTTCAGATGGCACCCGAAGGCCGCTTTGCGGTCGAATTCCAAGTAACGATTGGCCTCGAAGAGGTGGAAGTGGGAGCCTATCTGAATCGGGCGATCCCCTCGGTTTTTCACGCGGAGCGTGATTACGGGGCGTCCCTCGTTGTAGTGGATCGGCTCCTCGGCAAAGAGAAGGCCTCCGACCGGAACGGCCTTCCGGGGGGCGAACCCTGCTTCGCAGGGGTAGAGAGAGCTGTTTTTCATGGTTATTTGATTGGTTGGTGAATACTTACGAGTCTCGATCCGTCGGTAAATACCGCCTCGATCTGCAAGAGTCCGATCATGTCGGCAACCCCCTCCATCACATCTTCGCGACGGAGCACCTGGGCGGCCTCCTTCATGACCTGCTCTACGTTCTTGCCTTCGCGGGCACCCTCCAGGGCACTTGCCGTGATGTAGGCCACGGCTTCGGGGTAGTTGAGCTTCAACCCCTTGGCCTTGCGTCGCTCAGCTACCTGGCCCAGCGACAGAAGCATCAGCTTTTCAATCTCTTTCGGTGTTAAATGCATAGTTTTTAGGAATTAGAAATTAGGTATTAGGAATCAAGAGTTATAAAATTTTGAATTCTCTTTATTTTATGACGGCTCGCCCGAGCATCACCATCGTAAGACCCAGGGCAAAGCTCATCACAAGGTAGACCACGAAGAGTACCTGGTGGCGTTCGGCAAGCAACAGATAGAGGTCGTCGGCAAAGGAGGAGAAGGTGGTAAGACCTCCGCAGAGGCCCGTGATCAGCAGGGCCGAGGTGGCCGGAGAGAGCAGGTGGTGCCTTTCGGAGAGGCCGTAGAGCACTCCGATCAGGAGCGACCCCACCACATTTACGGCAAAGGTGCCCCACGGAAAGGCGGAGTTTGGGGCGATGTGGTGCATGTAGCGTCCCACCAAAAAACGGAGACAGGTTCCCAAAAAGCCACCGGCTCCGGCAATCAACATCAGACGTATCATAGGCATATTTTGTTTTTGCGATTCTTTGCCCTTGGCAGGCAAGGATTGTGCCAACATGGCCCGATTGCCGCCTCTTGGGTTAATTTAGAATCTCTCCCGTGGTCGAACCGTAAAAATAATTTTGAATCAAATAATTCCTCATTCCTAATTATTTTGTATCTTTGCGGGTTGTAACCGAACGAACAAAATAAAGACAACAAAAATTAACGATATATGACACAGGAAGAACTCTTTAAGAAGTTGGTCGCTCACTGCAAGGAGTATGGATTCGTATTCCCCTCGAGCGAGATTTACGATGGCCTGGGTGCCGTTTACGATTACGGACAGAATGGTGTGGAGCTCAAGAACAACATCAAACGCTATTGGTGGGATTCGATGGTGAAGCTCCACGAGAATATCGTGGGTATTGATGCCGCGATCTTCATGCACCCCAAGACTTGGGAGGCTTCGGGCCATGTGGGTGCCTTCAACGATCCCCTGATCGACAACCGCGACTCGAAGAAGCGTTACCGCGCCGATGTGCTCGTGGAGGATTGGATGGCCAAGCAGGACGAGAAGATGCAGAAGGAGGTTGACAAGGCCCGCAAGCGTTTTGGCGAGGCCTTCAACGAGGAGCAGTTCCGTTCGACTTCGCCCCGCGTGCTGGAGATTGCCCAGAAGAAGCAGGTTGTATTGGATCGTTTCACGAAGGCGCTGAACGAGAATGACCTGGAGGAGCTCAAGCAGATCATCCTCGACTGCGAGATCGTCTGCCCCATCTCGGGTACGCGCAACTGGACCGATGTGCGCCAGTTCAACCTCATGTTCTCGACCCAGATGGGTTCGACGGCCGAGGGTGCCAACACCATCTACCTGCGCCCCGAGACGGCACAGGGTATCTTCGTCAACTTCCTCAATGTGCAGAAGACGGGCCGCATGAAGCTCCCCTTCGGTATTGCCCAGATCGGTAAGGCCTTCCGCAACGAGATCGTGGCCCGTCAGTTCATCTTCCGCATGCGCGAGTTCGAGCAGATGGAGATGCAGTTCTTCGTGCAACCCGGTACGGAGATGGAGTGGTGGTCGAAGTGGAAGGAGACCCGTATGGCTTGGCACCGTGCCCTGGGCTTCGGTGACGAGAACTATCGTTTCCACGACCATGAGAAGTTGGCCCACTATGCCAATGCCGCTACCGAT
>JAEIGA010017189.1_pt1 | contig 11018 bp, 6 predicted proteins | sample 9270691 | NCBI WGS metagenome assembly JAEIGA01 (sample SAMN17057246, study PRJNA624740) | gut metagenome | biome: biome; isolation source: fecal sample | host: Bos grunniens | place: China: Xizang | collected 2019 | reverse complement strand
TGGGAGGTACTTTACGCTGAGTTTGCACAGGTTGCCGACGAGGAGGGTTTCCCAGAGATCGCCGAGACATTCCGTCAGATTGCAAAGGTTGAGGCCGAGCACGAGCGTCGCTACCTCAAGTTGTTGGAGCGTGTGACCGAGGGCAAAGTATTTGTTCGCGACAACGAGATTTGGTGGCAGTGCCGTAACTGCGGTTACGTACTATTGGCGAAGGAAGCTCCTTTCAAGTGCCCAGCATGCGCACACGCACAGGCATACTTCGAGCCAAAGAAGGAGAACTATTAATATACTCATTTAATGAACAAAGGCTGTTTCGCATTGCGGAGCAGCCTTTCTTTTATTCACCAAGAAGCAGTTTGCGGGTATCCGACATAAAAAGATTATACGCTTCACGCGCTGCGACATTCATCGACATAGAGTCAGCCACTTCAGGAGGCAGGATTCTATATTTAGGCAGATATACCCACACAGGAATATGGTTAATGTAATACTTTAATTCGCCACTCGCATCTTCCTCTATATCAATCATAACAATTAATCCACCGTCAGTATAGCGTTTACGTTGGTTTGAGACAAAATTACCAAGCGAATAGACCACAATCTTTCCCTCCTCATCTTGCTCATAAGGCTGCACAACATGAGGATGCGAGCCGATGATAATATCCACTCCACAACGCTTCATCAACTCTGCCATCTGGCGTTGATTACGGTTAGGGCGGCGTTCATACTCATTACCCCAATGCACAAAGGCGACCACGCAATCAACCCCGTCGTTACGTATGGAGTGCAGGTCACGCACCACAACCGCGCTGTCGAGCCTATTAACCACAACACCTTTCGGCACAGGAATACCATTGGTCCCATAAGTGTAGTTAAGCATTGCAAGACGCACACCGCCACATGTTATATACTTTACATTATTCATGCTGTAATCCACACTATCGCGAAATACTCCCATACGCTCAACGCCACATTCGTCAAGGATATCTGCCGTACGTTTGACCCCCACAGTACCTCTATCCAAGCAGTGATTATTGGCCAACAGAGCCACATCCACTCCCATATTCCGCATAACATACGCCACCTCGGCGGGCGAGCAAAAACATGGATACCCCGAATATCCGCCTTCACGCGATAGGGTAGTTTCAAGGTTTACCACTGCCAAATCGGCGTGGCGAAAATACTCCGCCACATAACGAAACGACTCTGTGAAATCGTAACCGCCATCTGCCTGAAGGGCTGCGGTGAGCTGTGGAGTATGCTGCATCAAATCCCCAGCCACAACCATACGCATGCGCCGTGGAGGCAGCTTCACGCCCAGAGGCTCCTGACATGGCTCCACAAACTGCACAAAGCGCAGCGGCACGAAAGCCGCCACGAACATCGCTATTATGGTTAAAATCTGTTTCACGATGCCAAAAATACGAAAAAAAATCAAACACAACGGCAACAAAAAAGTGGATGTCCGCATTTTTTTCGGACATCCACCCATAAAAATTATATCAACCCACATCAGAAATTATACTGCAACATGATACTCACACGATTAGCCGTACCCTTCAAACCATCCATATTCTTTCTTCCGCCACGCAGATACTCCGCAGCCAGGGTGAAGTTGTCGGTCACATGGTAGAATACATTACCGAAGATATATGTTCCGCGGCGATACTCATCCACCGAGTAGTAACCATTGTGCTGCTCAACGCGAGCCACCGAATATCCACCCGACACAGTGAGCTGCTCGGGGATAATCTGCACCTGTGCCGAGCCCTGCACCGCCCACATAGGCATGGTCTGAATCTGGTTTTGATTTTCAGGATTAGGCGTAAAATCAAGACCGCTGCCTGTCAAATCCTGAATATATGGTGTGATACCCTTACCATAAACACCGTTGAAGTAGAGGCTTACCATGTCGCACATCGACAGTTTACCACTCAGTTGCACTCCCCAGCCAAACAACGAGGTATTCTCGCCACTCACAGCATTGTGCAGATACATATTCCTAAGTACCGCCGATGCCCGCACATGACTGCGGCAGTTACGTCCCCACGAATACTCTACATACATAGGCACATCGGGCACACGCTGCGAGATAGGACGGAAACTCTCGCCATAAGTACCGCTCACTACGGGCATCTCCAACGCCAAGCCCATCGTCAGGTGATTCTCAAGCACCGAGAGCTCATAGCGCAGCATGGTGGCGAAATTAAAGTTGTAGGCATTGGGGCCATGATGGTCGATGGTCTCGGGCACGGCATCAAGGTCACAGAAAGTAGTGACATCACGACCTGCCGTGAGTCCGAACATCGAGACGTAGGCCGAACGCAGACGTGGCATATACGAGAACTCCTCGCCTCCACGAAAATCCATATCGACATAGGCAACCACAGGTCCCAACTTACGGGAATTTACGACCGCCTTGGTGAAAATACGCGAAGCCGTAGCATCCATCATCACACGCTGACGATTGGCATAGTTGGCAAGAATAGGAATTTTGTAAGGCACAAAATCAATATCATCCACAGCACCCATAAAATCGTAGCTCGTACGCAAATTCACATATCCTCCCACACCCAGCGCAAAACGATTGTCGCGCGAGGTGAATATGATTGGCGGATTGTGAGTCTGCTGAAAACCCTCACGCCGTGTAGTCTCAAACACGCCCATTGCAGTGCGGGCAGAATTGCATTGCTCTACAATCACACCCTCCACGGTAGCAGGGTAGGCGTTTGCATCACTCTCGGAGAGCATCATCAAAACTATGGGATGATAGTCGTCCGAATTACTCTGCGCACGTACCTGTGCAAAACCACACATGGCACATACAATAAAAAGAAGTCTAACTGTTTTCATCGCAAAATCTTTTAATTAATACTCGATTTACAAAACATCACTTTACATAAAACGTTTGTAAACAAGCTATTCGCAACATATATGCCAAACAAGGAGTATCAATTTTTACAAATAACACAGCTTCAGTATCGCACGACCAAATATATGACTACCAAACACATAACACGATAGGCGAGATAAAAATTAAAAAAAAATCAAAAAAAACTTTTCAAAAATTTGCAGTTTATAATTTTTATACTACCTTTGCAATCGCAATCAGCAAGAAGGTGTGTTAGTTCAGCTGGTTAGAATACGTGCCTGTCACGCACGGGGTCAGGGGTTCGAGTCCCCTACACACCGCAGAATTAAACAATGAGCGACAGAATAATCTTCTGTCGTTTTTTTTGTTTTACACCACCCTTAAAACTTATCACTATGCGAACAATAGAAGTCTGCTGCTCATCACTCACCGAAGCACGTGAAGCAGAGGCAGGGGGAGCTGCCAGGATAGAACTGTGTGCTGCAATATCGTGTGGCGGAGTAACCCCAAGCCACGGCACAATCAAACGCGTGATGGAGGCTGGACTCAAACTCAAGGTAAACGTGTTGATTCGTGCGCGCGAGGGTGGATTTCACTATACCGAGGATGAAATCGACACAATGTGTCGTGACATTGAATTTTGCCGCCAGACAGGCGTACACGGCGTGGTGATAGGCGCCTTGACCGAGCAAGGCGACATTGACATCAACGCCTGCCAACGCATGATTGCCGCAGCCAAAGGGCTGTCCGTTACATTTCATCGGGCATTTGACATCTGCCGTGACCCACATATAGCGTTGGAGCAAATCATAGAACTCGGTTGCAACCGATTGCTGACATCGGGACAGCAGGGCAGTGCCGAGCAGGGCGCAGAGCTCATCGCCGAGCTCAATCGCCGTGCCCAGGGGCGCATTATCATCATGCCCGGAGCGGGTATCAATCCACACAACATCGCCTCCATAGAACAAAAAACCGCGGCCACGGAGTTTCACTCCACAGCCGCAGTTGATTCCCCCGATACCGCCTATCGCGGTTCTGCGGTATCATTCACCGCCAATCCCCAGCGCGAGGGTATCCTACGCCATAGCACGAGAGAGGTGGTGTCAGAGCTTGTGAATAACACCCTTTAGCTGCTCAGCGAGCGAGGTGTTGTATCCTTGCGAGAAATATACCACTCTGCCAAAACTATCACACACAGCCACAACAGGCAATGTCTTTGCTCCAGAGTTGCATGCCGAGCATATCATCGAGCGCACCTTGTCGCCTACATCTACGCCATAGTGAGCCTTGATACCACCCAGCATGTTGCGGTCATACTTCTCAGCATCGGCCTTTGTTGCGTGCATCACTATCAGCGGACGCCCCCACGCCTGAAGCTCCTCGGCAATAGAAGCCAGACCACGTGATGCGTGGTTTGTAGGCTCGTCACTCGTACCCATAACCGCCACCACAAAGTAGCCTCGCCCAGTGGTCGAGAGTAACGATTTTTCACTCGCTGCGCCCTCGGGAAGATAGAGTTTCTCAACATCAATCGAGCCTATCACCCCAATATCATCACTCGCAGGGCGAATAACCATATCGATATCCTGCACCTGGCCACCCTTCACATTAAATGTCACCGAACGGGCCAGCACCTTTCCGCTCGCCATGCGGTTGCCCGTAGTAAGCATATAGTAACCCTCATCAAGGGTGATTCTGCGCAACAGCAGGCTCGGATCGGCCGTAGCTCCCAAATCATCCTCATGATTAACATCAAAGCGTATCGTGCGACAGCGTCCATCCTCTATGCGGCATATCGAGCAATGGCGATAATAAGTTGGGTTAGGAATGGTTGGAACAATCTTGGGATTATAGATTGTACGTATAGCACCCTTTGCTCTCTCCTGCTGGGCTATCGCACCATCCAGAACCACATCAATCCACCTGTCTCCGCTCTTATACTGCGGACAACCGCTCACACCTCCCATGCGCGATGCTATGCCGAATGTGCGGCACGCTGCAACAAAGAAACGGTTGCGCGAAGCTCCATCCGCCACACGCAGACGCAGCACTCCCGCAGGTGTCGCCTGCAACGATATGGGGTTATACTTGTTCTCCAGCAATATATTCTCCTTCACCCAGCCTATAATATCCTCTACCGAAGGATTTTCACCCACTGCGGACACCAGCACCTCACGAATCTGCGTGCGGTAGGGTTGCAGGAACTCACTCTCAATGCGAGGATTAAGTATATATTGCACATATTCCGAAGTAAGGGGTGCCGACTCGGTTGCCGACAAGGCATCCTCGAGCACATGAAGCGATGTATCGTGCAAATCCTTGCGAGAAATCACCCCCAACAACGCCACAGCACGCTCACGCTCTGCGCCCGACTTTGAATCAATGAACTCTTTGACATTTTGCCAATTACCCATAGCACCCACAATCTTATCCTGTTCAGGCAGAGAGTATGAGGCACACTTTTCCGCTGTCATGAACGTAGCCTTATAGGCAAGTCGCAAGGCATCCTCCTCGGCCAGACGTTGTTTGTTTTTGGCTATGGCCTCCTCACTGAGGCTCACAGGAATCTCACCAGGAACAGGCGGAGTCATATTCTCCTCGAATGAGAACACATCGCCCTGCCTCTTATCCAGCACAACTGTTATCTCCTCGCTACAAAGTTTACCAAATCCAAATCGTCCCTCGTGCGATGCCCACACAAGCATATCACCCAAGCCCATGTGCAGCGAAACCTCACCCTCGGCATTTGTCGGCAGAGTAACGACAGTAGTGTATTCACCGTAATTGAATATCTTAAACTCCACGGTAGCACCCTCGACCTTTGCGCCCTCGCTATCAACCACCTTCACCACAGAGTTACGCATGGGTGCGTAGTTGTCAATAACGTTAATTTCGGTATAACATTCACTTCGTTGAATCACATCCTCAGGCCCATTATAACTACCATACACTCGCATGTGCATCAGCAGGGCACGTGTTGCAGGCTGATTAAACCACGCTACATTAAGGGCCGGCTCAGGCTCGCAAGCTCCCAGAAAATACCACTTGCCATCCACCCATGCCTCTACCCATGCGTGATTGCTGTCGGTATGCGCCCAGCGTGGAGTATAAACCTGACGAGCGGGGATACCCACAGCACGCAGAGCCGATACCGTAAAGGTTGATTCCTCACCGCAACGTCCCTCTGCCGTAAGCATCGTGGCCAGAGGCGACGATGTGCGGCTATCGGAAGGCACATAGGTCACCTTCTCGTGACACCAATGGTTAATCTCCAGCACTGCGTCATGCAACGACATACCCTCGATGCGCATTCTCAACGTGTCGTAGTACATCATGCGAAAGTCATCCATACGCTCGTTATTCACCCTGACAGGCAACACAAAATGGCGAAACAAATCCTCGGGAACATCCTCGCCCCACGCCATCTGCTTGCGGGCACGAAGCGACATACGCACATTGTCGAGGAAATACTCGCCATCGTAGTCACCCATATCGGCTGACGACATGGCCGAATAGAGAAACTCCATAGCTCCACGCTCCTCGCAGGTCATATCCCCCTTATCAAAGACCGAGAACACATCACCCTCGGTAAAAAAGGCACGTCGGGCCTCAAAAGCCGCATGGACCGACTCACGCACCTGCTTATCAGAAATAAATTCCCGTTGGCAACCGCCCATCAACAGCAGGCCCACAACAGCAAAAATAAAAGAGAGTTTATTTTTCATCTTCGTTTGGTTTTAGCGACGTAAATATACAAAATTATCTGCACAATACGACAACGACCCGACACTTATCTGCCGAGATACAAAAATTTATGTATCTTTGTTTTCGGTAATTACAAACTTTAACAACTACTAATATGAAGCGACATCTTTTGTTTTGCGTTGTGACTCTGTGTGTAGGAATTTTCACTGTGGCAGCACAACAGACAAGAAGGCCTATCGACTATGTGAACCCAATGATTGGAACCGACGGAATGGGGCATACCTTCCCGGGTGCATGCTCACCATTTGGCATCGTGCAGCTAAGCCCCGACACCGACACCATTCCCCACAACATCAATGGACAATATCAACCCAAAACCTATGAATACTGCGCCGGCTATCAATACAAAGACAAGACCATCGTAGGTTTCAGCCACACCCACTTCAGTGGCACGGGACACTCCGATTTGGGCGACATACTCATCATGCCCACAACAGGCAAGCTGAAACTTAACCCTGGCACTGCCAGCAACCCCGATGCCGGCTATCGTTCACGCTTCTCCCACCAGAGCGAGAAAGCAATCCCCGGCTACTACGAGGTGATGCTCGACGACTACAAAGTCAAGGCCGAGCTTACAGCCTCAACTCGTGTGGGCGTGCATCGTTACACGTTTCCAAAGGATGAGCAGGGGCGCATCATTCTCGACCTTAATCATGGCATCTACAACTACGATGGCAAAACATTGTGGGCTTCAATACGCGTAGAAAATGACCACCTGCTTACAGGCTACCGCATAACAAACGGCTGGGCGAGAACCAACTACACCTACTTCGCCATATCGTTTTCACAACCCATCACCAACTATGGTTACCGCGACATGCAACGCATACTCTACAACGGATGGTGGCGCAAGTTCCCCGTAAACAAGAATTTCCCCGAGATGGCGGGACGCAAGGTTGTATCGTACTTTGAGTTTGACACCCAAGCCAACCCCGAGCTGGTGGTAAAGGTAGCACTCTCGGCAACAAGCACCGAGGGCGCAATAGCAAACCTCAAGGCCGAGGCTCTGGACAAGAGCTTCGACCAGATAGCTACGCAGACTGCCGAAAGTTGGAACAATGAACTATCGACCATCGAGGTGGAGGGTAGCGAGGACCAGAAGACTATGTTCTACACATCGTATTACCACACGATGATTAACCCTTCGTTGTATATGGATGTAGATAGAAAATATCGTGGTCTTGACCAGAACATCCACCTGGCCGAGAATTTCAACAACTACACCATATTCTCACTGTGGGACACCTATCGTGCCGAGCATCCATTCCTGATGCTGATGAAGCCACAACAGGCACGCGACATGGCCATGTCGATGATTCGTCACCAGCAGCAGAGCGTGCATGGATTGCTGCCCGTGTGGAGTCACATGGCAAACGACAACTGGTGCATGAGTGGCTATCACGCCACATCTGTTCTAGCAGATGCCATCACCAAAGGTGCGGACATAGACAGCCAGGAGGCGCTCAAAGCTATGGTCACCACCTCAAATGTGGAATACCTCGAGGGGTTGGGCGAATATATCAAGCTGGGATATGTACCCCTGGAGGCATCGGGCACAGCGGCTTCAACCACACTTGAGTATTGCTACGACGATTGGACAATCTACCAGACAGCTCTCAAGGCAGGCAATCAGGAGGTAGCCGAGCGTTACCGCGAGCGTGCCCTGAACTACCGCCGCCTCTACGACCAGCAGCTGGGATTTGCACGCCCACGCATGCGCAACGGCGAGTTCAAGCCCACATTTGACGTATTGCAGACCCACGGCGAGGGATTTATCGAGGGTAATTCATGGAACTTCTCGTTCCACGTACCACACGATGTATTTGGTGTGATTAAGCAGATGGGTGGCGAGAAGGAGTTTGTGCGCAAACTCGACGAACTCTTTGGCATGCATCTGCCCGAAGAGTATTACGCTGCAAATGAGGACATCACCGCCGACTGCCTAATTGGTGGATATGTTCACGGCAACGAGCCAAGTCACCACATACCTTATTTGTATGCCTGGACATCGCAACCATGGAAAACGCAGTATTGGGTGCGCGAAGTGATGAACAAAATGTACAAGAACCACATTCGTGGTCTGGGAGGTAATGACGACTGCGGACAGATGTCGGCATGGTACATCTTCTCGGCCATGGGATTCTATCCCGTGTGCCCCGGAACTGACGAGTATGTTTTTGGCGCGCCTTATCTGCCATATCTGAAGTTAAAACTTGACAATGGCAAGACATTGGAAATAAAAGCAGAGGGCGCAAGTGACGAGAACCGCTACATAAAGAGCGTCACACTCAACGGCGAGCCTTACACCAAGACCTACATCACACATCGTGACCTGACAAACGGAGGCACGCTCGAATTTAAGATGAGCAGTAAGCCAAACAAACGTCGTGGCACATCGGCTCAAGACAAGCCATACTCTCTCACCAATGGAGAGTAATCCTCTATTTCACACCAACATAACTACTCACAAAAGACATCACACATAACACTCTCTGACAGAAAGGGCTGCTTAACCAAGTTAAACAGCCCTTTATCATTGCGATACAAAAATCAACTAATCGTTGGGGTAGGCAGCAATAAACACATTACGCTTACGCAACTCCTCCTGCACCTTGTGAAGCTCGGCAAGTGATACGCATCCCACAACATATTTGTAGTCGTCAGAGATATAGTTCTCGCTCACAGACTCAAACTTCAACAAATCAAGGTCGGCATAATCCTCATAACGATAATACACACGGAATGTATGGTCGGTGGTGTACTCCGGCAACTGCGAGTCGTTACGCTTCTTGTACTCATATTTATAATCATACAAGCAAGCTGTAATATCGCTCAACACAGCCGAGCCGGTAGGGTAGCCACCCGCACCGCGACCGAACATAAACTGCTTGTCGTAGAACAATCCCTTGATAACCACGCCATTAAACTCATCCTCGACGCTATAAATATACTTGTTACGTGAGATAAGCTGTGGCATAACACTCATAATCAGCTTGTTACCCTTTACCTTCTCGACATGGGCCACAAGTTTGAAACGGCGCTCCTTCTCGTTGGCAAAACGTATGTCGTTGTCGTTCATGTTAGAGATTCCGTAGGTAAAAATCTTCTCGGGAGCAACATACAGACCAAAGGCGTGGATGGTGATGATGATGAGTTTGAAGAGCGAATCCCAGCCGTCGATATCGAGTGTAGGATTACTCTCGGCAAAGCCCAAATCCTGCGCCAGCTTAAGTGCATCGGCATACGACATCTTCTCGTTAAAAATTTTCGAGAGGATGAAGTTTGACGAGCCGTTCAGGATACCCTTAACCGAGGTCAGGAGGTCGTTGTCGTAATACTCCTCCAGGTTACGGATGACGGGGATACTGCCACACGCCGAAGCATCGTACAACAGAGCCACACTGTAGCGTGCCTGCAACTCTATCAACTCCTCGATGTGGTGCGCCAGCATCTTCTTATTACCCGACACCACGGGAAGTTCCATCTGCAACGCACGCTTCACGATAGCATAGGCCGCATCGGCATCATCAATAAGTTCAACGATGAAGTTGATATCGGGATCATTGAAGATATCATCAGCATTGTCGGTGAACTCCGCATCAACCGCACGCTTCTTGCTCATGTCACGCACACAGATGCGTTTAATTTCAACATTCTTCGAACCAATACGCTTCAGCACATCATACAAGCCACTGCCCACGGTACCGAAGCCGAATAATCCAATGTTTAATTTCTTTCCGTTCATAGTCTATATTGTTTTCATTTTTTTTAATCACCTAAAAAATTGAGAATAATATCATTCAACTGCTCATGCTCAACCAAGAATCCATCGTGACCAAAGTCGGAGTCTATCAAGTGATACTCCACATTGGGAATATTCTCCACCAGGATGGTATGATCCGAGGGTGGGAACAATATGTCGGAAGTGATGGCCACAACCAAACTCTTGGAGCGTATCTTGCCGAGTTGCTCCTCGACCGAGCCTCTGCCTCGACCCAAATTATGGGAATCCACAGCCTGCGAGAGTCGATAGTAGGAGTAGGCGTTAAACCTGCGGCGCAGCTTCTCACCCTGATAACGCTGATATGATAGTACCCGACGAAGGAAACTTGCCTCATCGGGATTGGAATCCTCCTGCGTCTTGTCATAGGCCATGCCGCCACGATAACTCAACAGAGCAATGCTGCGCGCCGTGGCCATACCTGCAGCTCCGGCATCGTCACTGCGCTCACCGAAAGTGGAATCACCCTCAATGGCCATACGTTGCGACTCATTGAAAGCCGACGCCCAGGGCTTGGTGCGTGGGGTGGTGGCAATAAACGCTGCATGCTCGGCAAAGTCGGGCTGCATGACACTCCACTCAAGACATTGAAATCCGCCT
>JAEIGA010017188.1_pt1 | contig 11019 bp, 5 predicted proteins | sample 9270691 | NCBI WGS metagenome assembly JAEIGA01 (sample SAMN17057246, study PRJNA624740) | gut metagenome | biome: biome; isolation source: fecal sample | host: Bos grunniens | place: China: Xizang | collected 2019 | reverse complement strand
CGGACAAAGGCGGTCGCCCAGCGGGGATCTTTGTCTTTCTGATAAGCGGCGGCCATTGCAGCGAACCAGCGCATACGGTTGAGCTGCCATTGCCATTCCCAGTCGGTCATGCCGGGGATCTCTTTGGTCTTGTTGTAGAACCAGTCGATTTTCTGATTGGGGAACTGGTGGCTGTTGGCGCCGTAGGTCCAGATATAATTCACGCCTTCATAAGCTCGCTTTTTATCGATACTCTGGAGGCTGTCCCGGAAAAGTCCCGGCATCGGACGATTACGCAGATGTTTGGCAAAAGCGATCGCCGCACCATTTTTATCTCCGGCGAGATACAGTTTTTTGGCATTTTCCAGACCGGGATAGTCCCAGTTCACCGATTTAAGCACCTCATCGCGCCACTCATCTTTGAGCAGAGGTTTGGAAAATTCATCCTGAACTTCCTTTGTCCACAAAATCGTCCGGGGAGAAACAAATTTTCCCTTACCGGCAGCAAAAGCAACCGATGAAAAGAGACAAACAAACAGGAATAAATTTTTCATTGTCATTTGCAAAATCCGCATGATGTTTCCCCGCTTCCGTGTTCACAGGTTCCACGGAACACCCGTCCCCGGAAATTATACCAAAGCGCATTGATCTTTTTGCCGTTATGAACAGCCATGATCTTACCGCCATCAAACCATTGAGTCGAACCAACACGACCATCGATAGTCGCAAACTGGGTCTGCTTCTGGTGAGCGAGCCAATTTATTCCAACACGGGATCTGCCATTCGAGGAGGTCGTCCACCAGTTGATAGTATCAGACATATGTCCTTTAAAAGCATCCACAAAGTTCCATTTCTGACTGGGCCAACGGAATTGAGAGAGCTTCTGCCCGGCCCAATTTGATTTGTAAGCACCCATATGATCGTCCCGACCATAACCGCCATAATTGGTGTGTTCCCCCTTGCTATCCAGATAGTTGTTTATGTCTCCGCCATTGCTGGTGGCAATTTTACCATCGAGATGCTCGGTTCCAGGACAAAGCGGAATTGCCCCAGCAATTTTACCGTTACCATTCACCCGTGAACACAAACCTTGAGCGTATTTGCCATTGTAAAAAAGTTTCCACCAGGTGAAATTATCATCGATCATACGGCTCGGCACCAAACAATCATCGTAGTCACCGGCATAACTCTGAGTTGCGGTTGACAACTGTTTCAGGTTGTTCACACAGCTGGAAGCTTTACCGCGTTCACGCGCCTTTTGCAATGCCGGAAGCAGCATTGCCGCCAAAATGGCGATGATGGCGATAACCACCAGCAATTCGATCAAGGTGAAGTTTTTTTGTTTCATAATGATCCTTTCTTTATTATATTATTGTTTATGTTTTATCTCAATTGCCAAGTATAAACGTTGGGATTATTCAAATTGCGGTAGTCAACAAAAACGCCCTTGTCGCTGACCCGGAGCACACCGTATCCGGTACCGTGGGAATCCTGAAGTGTGGTGAGTTTACCATCGTAAAGTTTGAACCACAGCTCTTTAAGTTTTCCGGCACTGGCGGGGAAATCGGAATTTTTGCGGGTGACGGACGGCTTGAAGTTAAGCTGATTTTTCGGATAACGGACGGTGGAGTTAAGGATCAGCTGATCGATCCGGCAGCCGTTGGCAGGATTGAAGTATTTCACTTGCGAGATCTTATGGGTGTGACCGCTCAAAACAATGGCATTGGATTTTTCCAGAAGTTTGAATAAACGCAAAATCTCATCACTCAAACAGTTGCGGACTGCATATTTCCCCGGAGGAAGCAATGGAACGTGAGAAACAAAAAAGGTATAACGGCGGTCGGGATTTTCCTGAAGGGCTTTTTCAAAGAAATCCACATCCGGATTCATCAGATCGTAGAAGAAGAAAAGATCTTTGCCGACAGTAAAGTAGTAGTTGGTGTTTTTGCGTTTCAGATTTTTGGCAATTCCATCCAGATAGGGATTGACCACGGCATCCCACGCTTCCTGAGCATCAGGACCGCGGACATCGTGGTTGCCGCTGATCACAAAAGTTTTATCAAAGCGGCTGGTAAACTGATTTACAGCATTCTGAAGATTCTGTTTGTTCAGCTCCAGATCATAGCAGTCACCGTGGATAAGGTCGCCCAGCTGGATGGCGAAGCGGGCATTATCTTTGCGGGCCTGCGCAGCAGCACCATCCAAAAGAGATGGCATATATTTTTCCCACATATTCATATTGAGCGGAGTATTTTTCTCGACCGAACCGCCTTTATTCACCGTAGTCCAGATCGAATGGTTGCGCCATGAGAAGTAACCATCCTTATTATATATGTATTTGGCGCCCGGGATTCCCAGATGTTTGATTTTGCTCATATCGTGATACTTCATGTGGTCGTAGTGAACATCGCCGAGCAGCACCACATTGTAACTTTTGTCGGCACAGCATCCGGCAAAAATCACGCAGCACAATACCGCAAACAACAAATTTAACTTTTTCAACATATTTTGACCTTTCACTGAAACACACTCAATTTTATAATGCCGCAAAATATACACACATATAATATACCACACCTCCTGAATTTTTGCAACTCATTTAATACAAACAAACGAAAAATATTTTGCCGCTGAAAAATCTGTCAAAAATCATCACCATAAACAGGACTTTTTTACAGATAATTGTAAAAAAATCACAACAATCGCCGTCAGGCGGAACTACAACTACCACTTGCCGGTCGGGCGAACAGCCCGACAGATCGGCGCCGCTAATTCATGCAGTTTGCAAAATCGTTCGATCCACCCGGCGGATGTATCGTGCGGCAAGGTCGACGTCAAGTCAAGGCGATGATGAAGGAGTGTACGACTGTACTCGACTGAATCAGCGTCCGCTGACTTGACAAGAGATTGCCCGCGAGACGCCGCCGACCGTCAGATTATGAAAAAAATTTCACTTTTCTCATAAATTCGCCTTGACAAGTGCGCCGTGGAATGATATATTATGTTTATTCCTTGAGCGAGTGTAACTCAGCTGGTAGAGTATCACGTTGCCAACGTGACTGTCGCCGGTTCGAATCCGGTCACTCGCTCCATTTTTTTTGCCCAGAAACCCCGGTTTGACAATATGAACGACTCCAGAGCCGCCATTTGTGATGCACGAAATAAGGTTGCCGCCGGTTTTTCGATCGAATACCCCGATTTCCTCCCCATATCTGCTCATGTCTCCGAAATCAAAGCGTTGTGGCAGAAACATCAGATTATTATCCTTGGCGGAGCCACCGGTTCCGGTAAAACCACCCAGCTGCCCAAAGTCACCATCGAACTCGGCAGAGGTATCTCCGGACGGATCGGCTGTACCCAGCCCCGGAGGATCGCCGCCACCGCCATGGCACGGCGTCTCGCCAATGAATTGAAGTGCGAATACGGTTCCGGTGTCGGCAGTCAGGTGCGTTTTGAAGACCGCACCTCCAAAGAAACTGTCCTCAAATTTATGACCGACGGTATTCTGCTGGCGGAATTCAAAGACGATCCCTTTCTCCGTCAATACGACACCCTCATCATCGACGAAGCACACGAACGCACCCTCAACATCGACTTCCTGCTGGGACTGCTCAAAAATCTGCTCCGCCGCCGCAAAGATCTGAAGATCGCCATATCTTCGGCGACGCTGGATCTGGAGAAGTTTCAGGAATTTTTTCCCGATGCTCCGGTCGTCACCGTCGAGGGGCGCACCTTTCCGGTCGAAGATATCTTTCTGATGCCCGAACTCGACGAAGAACTTCCGGAACACGTTGCCCGGGCGGTCGAACTGCTCAGCGGCTTCGATAATAAAGGAAATATTCTGGTCTTTCTCCCCGGCGAAAGAGAGATCCGGGAGTGCACCGATATGCTCAACGGCAGAAATTACCGCAACACCGAAGTGCTCCCGCTCTACGCCAGATTGAGCAATGCCGATCAGCAAAAGGTCTTTCAGAAATCCGCCAAACGCCGGATCATCCTCAGCACCAACGTCGCCGAAACCAGTTTGACCATTCCGGATGTAAAGTTCTGTATCGATTCCGGTCTGGCTCGGATAAGTCGTTACAATCCGCGCACCCGGATCCAGGAACTGCAGATCGAAATGATTTCTCAGGCATCCGTCCGCCAGCGCCGGGGACGGTGCGGCCGAACCGCCGACGGTATCTGCGTACATCTTTATTCGGAAAATGATTACAAACAGCTTGCCCCATTCACCGATCCGGAAATCAAACGCAGTTCGCTTGCCGGAGTGATTTTGCAGATGGCGGCGCTCCGGTTGCCCGATATCTACCGATTCCCATTTATTGATCCGCCCAAAAACAACAGTATCCGTGAAGGCATACGCACCTTGTGCGACCTCAAGGCTTTTGACGATAAATTCCGCCTCACGCCCGACGGCAGAATGCTCGCCCGGCTCCCCCTTGATCCGGCGTTGGGCAAAATGCTGCTCTCTTCGAGTCCGCTCAAAGTGGTTCCGCAGCTGCTGGTGCTCTGCGCCGGATTGACCGTCGGCGATGTCCGGGAACGTCCTTCCGAAAAAACGCAGGCTGCCGACGAGGCCCACCGCCGCTGGAAAGATGAAAACAGCGACTTTATTGCCATGCTCAATTTGTGGAATGCCATGGCAGTTTGCACATCCAACACCCTGCTCCGCAAATTCTGCCAGCAGAATTTCCTCAATTTGAAGCGGGCAAGAGAGTGGCGCAACCTCGTAATTGAACTTGCGGATGCCATCCGGTTCCGGCAGGAGTTCACGACCGTGGACACCGCTCCCTACGATCATATCCACGACGCATTGCTCTGCGGGATTCCCCGCAATATCGCCACGCTGGATAAAGTCGAAAAAATCTACCGGGGAACCGACGGCAAAAAGTTCCTCATTTTCCCCGGCAGCGGTCTGGCGGGCAAAAAACGCAAACTCCCCGAGTGGCTGCTCTGTTTCCATCTGGTGGAAACCAGCCGGGTATTCGGCAGGACGGCGGCAGCGATAAATCCGGAGGCGGTGGAACGCTGCGCCGGACACCTCTGCGGCAAAGTTTACGATTCAGAACATTTTGAAGCAAAAAGCGGCTTCGTGCGCGCCCGCGAAAAGGTCGTTCTGGGCGGATTGACCGTCAATGCCGGACGGCAGGTCGACTTCGGCAGATGCAATCCGGAGGCGGCACGGGAAATTTTTATAAGAGAAGGTATTTTAAGCGGAGCCGTTTCGCTCCCCGGAACTCCGCTGGATTTCTTCACCCAGACCAGGGAAGAGCTGCTGAATCTGGAATTGCGGATGCGCCGCCCGGGGCAGCTTTACGATGAAAATGCCGCCGCCGGATTTTTCTCCTGCCATATCCCGCCGGAGGTGAACTCGGTAAAATCGCTCAAAGAATTCATGCGCCGCCACCCCGAAACGCTCGAACTGGATGAAAACGAATTGATGCTGGAACAATTCATCCGTTTTGATAAAAAAGATTTCCCCGGACAATTGGAAGCTGGCGGAGTCAAATTCCGGCTTTCCTACCTCTTTGAACCCGGTTCTCCGGACGATGGAGCCACTCTGCTGGTCAAGGAATCTATGCTCAACATCCTGCCCGACCGGATCCTGGACTATCCGATCCCCGGATATTTCGCTGACTTCGGCGAAGCATTGCTGCGGGGACTGCCCAAGGAGCTGCGCCGGAAATTCAACGGCGGCATCACCGGAACTGCAGAACGCTTTGCCGAATATCTTAAAAGCGATCCCACCGCTAGACAACTGCCGCCCGCCGAAGCGATGACGGAATTCCTGCTCTGCGACAGCGATCTGGAAATCCCGCCCCGAGCGTTCGATACCAAAAATCTGCCGGAATATCTCAAATTGAAACTCGGCATCCTCAATGAACAGGGGCAACTCAAAGAACGGCTGCGCGAACTGCCCGACCGGATCAAGAGCAATTCCAAACTTTCCGCCGCACTTCCGGGCGCCGCCAGACACATCGCCGCCACCTTGAACGACTGGCCGGACGATGCCGGTATCATCCCGGAACAAGTGGAGATCCCGCCCCGCTCCGGCAGAATAAGTTACCCTGCCCTCTCGGTGGACAAAGGAAAAGTTTCCAAACAACTTTTCCTCAAAAAGAATGAGGCGTACCGCCATCACAAAAACGGCGTGATGAAACTTTTCACCCTCGCCCATGACCAGCAATTCAAATTTCTCAAGCGCAGTTTGAGATTGTCCAATGAAATAAAAATGTCGCTGGTCTGGGGTTCAAACGCTTCTGATTTTGAAGATCAACTGCTCTATGCCGCATTGGAAAATTCTGCAAATTGCGACCTCTGGGAGGTGCGTTCCCGGGAAAAATTTGACGCAGTCTGCCTCGAAATGCAGATGAACTGGGCAAATGAAGCCGATAAAATGGTCAAAATGCTGGAACAATTCTGCAAAGAATATACTGCCATAAACCAGATCGCCCGCCGGGCAAAAGATGATGCGGTTTCCATCACCGAACACCTTGATCTGCTCTTTTGTTCCGGATTTCTCCGGCGCCGCGCCGTCGTCACCGATTACCCCCGCTATTTGCGCGCGCTGAAACTCCGGGCGGAACGATTGGTCAATGCTCCGGCCCGGGATATGCAGAAGGGCGAAGTACTCGAAGATTACCTCGACAAATTCTATGCGGCATGGGAAACGGTCGGCGATATAACTTTTTCCGACGGATTGTATGAATTCTGGCAATTGCTGGAGGAGTGCCGCATCGCCATCTTCGCCCCGGAAGTTCGCTGCAATATCAAATCCCCGGTCGCCAAACTTGCCGACGCCTGGGATAACTTGCGGATATGAGGGCCGTTCAACGTTTATCTGGAAACGTTGAGATCAGCAAACTCCGCCGGATTTCCTGCCGTCGCACTGAGCGTGATTCTTCCTTGCGCCGGTACACCACCCTTGCCGGATGCCGGAACGGTGAAAACACACTCTTTCACACCATTGGCATCCACAAATTTTTCAGCGAATCCCAACCGGATAAAACGGCTTTTGGCATCGTAAAAATTGATGCCGACAGAACCGGATTTGCCTTTGACTTCCAGACGGATATGAATTTTTTCACCCGGTTTCAAAGCGAAGGGGGCGCTGTAAATCTGCATCTGCGCACCCGTTTTCGGGGTGAGTTTGACCGCATTTCCGACATTTCCCCTGCTCACCGAAGTCGTGCCGAGCGGTTTCATACCTTTGTTGACATACCATTGCCGGGGCAGTTTGCCGCCGAGAAATTTCCCATTGAGTTCGATCCGGCGGGCATCGGCGGATATCCGGGCATCCATAGCGGCTTTTTCTTCAGCGGTCAGACCGGGAGAAGCGGTGTGGATGATTTCCAATGAACGCAATTCGCCGTGGAAAAACTTCAATCCCCTTGCGATACAATTCTTGTCCAGCTGATTGAAGCCGCCGAAGCAGGCGGTCGAATAATTTCCCGGCCGTTTTTTAAAGGGGAATACGGCAATTTTACCGTTGACGGATGCTTTCAGATACTCGTAATTGTAACTGATTTCAACATCGTTCCATTCGCCAAGTTTCATCTCAAGTCCGGTTGCAAATTCATGGTCAAAGTTGCGGTAATTGAGCCCCATGGAGGTGTAACCGAGTTTGAGTTTGCCGTCTTCGATCCAACTGTCGATGGAGGTCGGAATATATTTGGCATGACGGAAAAGCGTCATATTGCTTTTGCCCAACGGCTTGCAGCTGAATTTCACCGTAAAGGCGCCCGCGGGGACCGCATCGACCGGCAGGACGATATAATTACCTTTGCCGTCAAACTTCAAAACGCCGTCAGCGATCGTGGGCGCGCAGGTTTCGGCGCCTTTGGGCAAGCGGCCGTGCCACATGGGATAGACATAACGGAATCCGGCACCCAAACGGCCGTCGAATTCCGGATAATTGCATTTGAACACGGTTCCGAGTTCGTGATTGAAAGTATATTTGAGATGTTTTATCTCATTACCGGGAACCATCACCTTGCAGGATTTGGCATCTTTTGCCGAATAGACCGGGTGCAATACAGTACGACCATCCGCCTTGCGAACAATGGGAGCGGAACGGAGAACTTTGCCACTGGCAGTAACTCCACGGACGTGAAACACTCCGGTAAGACCTTTCACCGGAAAAGTGAACTCCATCTTGTTTTTATTCAATGCGTGAGGATGATCGGCAAGATAATTGCGTTTTTCCAGATAAACGTGGCAGAGCGTATCCATTTCTGCACCGTAATTGCCGTTTTTGCGGATATTCGCCATCGGCACCCTCACCTTTTTGCCGGAAACTTCAATATTGATCACCGCCTTGTCCGCCGCCTTGGGAATCCCCAGCAGCAAAGCGGCGCCGTCGTGCCAGAAAAGCAATTCGCCGGAAAGCACCTTGCCCTGCTGAGCCATTTTGCCAAATCCGCTGTAAGGCGCGCCCCACGGTTTGAATTTCAGAGAATCGACATTTTCCGCAGTGATCTTTACCGGCAGATGTCCCTGTTTGCGGGCGCCGAACTTGACCAGAATGGTCTCATATTTTGCCGGATCAATGGCAGGATCGTTGTCAACGGCAAAAAGTTCCCGGTCGTTGCGGAGCAATTCAAAGGATTGCAAAACCTCATTGCCGCCGTCAAAAGAAGCGGTGATTTGCCCGTCATCTGCCGTAACGTTCATAGCAGATTCCGGAATATCCCGCAACGCCGTGCGGATCTCTTTGTAATCCCACCCTGCCGAAACTTCCAGCCGGGTGAAGCGCAAATTGTCATACTTCAAAGTTTTTCCCTGATAAACGATCTCCAGCTGCGGAGTCAGAGTTTTAAGAAGTGAAAGTTTTTCGCTCGGCACTTTAAAGGTAACGCTGGCAAGTTTACTCCGGTCAAAAGTTTCCTGCGGGAATGCCACGACAACTTTGCCGTTTTCGTCAACCAATTTCGCCTTGACCGAATATTTTTCACTTTGGTCGGTATCGGGGATATTGAGCAGTTCAAGCCGGTACATTTCGCCGAGTTTCACCGTCCGGCGCACCGAAACGGCAAGCGGCGGTATGGACATCTCATCTCCGGCAAGCGGAGCCGGCTTCTGACCTTTGAAAAAGCGGGCGTAATAGCGGATGAGCCGCATCAGAACTTTGCCGTTTAGAACAGAGGGCTGAAAGGAGGTGTTTTCGTTGGCTTCGTTCCACTCTACCAGAGAGATGATATCCGGATTGTAGAGCATGGCGGTGTCGATCGCTTCACGCAGCTGCAAGGTACCCTGCTCCGCTTCGACCACGCCGCTCATATGACCGACATAACAATGGCGGACATTGAAACCGAGCAGTTTACCTTTGAACCGGGGATCGGAATAAACTTTTTCAAACATCGGAGCGAGATATTTTTCATCCAGTTCCGGATAGAATTTCACCGAAAGGAAATAATCTTTCGCCGGATTGCGGTGCATGTGACTGTTGGTCAGGATGACGCCGTCCAGATAACCGAGGCGGTTTTCGAGAGCTTTCCGGGCGTTGGCGAGGTGTTCAGCAGGCAGAACGCCGTTGCGGAGTTTGTTGTAGACATCCAGCCAGATACCGCCAAACAACAAAGAATCCTGCCATCCGTTTTTCTGCATGAAATCCCGGTATTTTTTCACGGCATCTTTAGTAGCGTTGCCGTAACTGAAAAAGGGCAGTTTGCCGTTGATTCTCGGGGCAATTTTACTCCCGAAAGCCCACTTGAAGTTGTTGCTGTCCATCGGTCCCGGAGCAGAACGCCACCCCATACCCGGCATAAAGGAAAATCCCGGAAGCGGAGGATTTTTACCGATCAAAGCCAACGCATCACGATAGCGTGTACTGTAAGCATTGCCCAGCATAGTGAAGCCTTCGATCTCATATTCCATCGCTGCGCGCATATCCTGATAAAAAGCTTTGGCGGCACCATTGGGTTCGGTGCGCCACGCCGCATTGTGATAAAGCGGACGGTCGATCCATTTGTCCAGATAGTTGCCGTAAAGGTTGTACGGCTGGATACGTCCGTAAATCAAAGTGTGCTTGGTCTGGCTGGGCCGGGAACCGACTTTCATGGAACTTTGATAAACTTCACGTTCAAAAGGGATTCCGGCGGCAGAAAGTGTCGAAGCCACCGCCATCAAAAGGCACAATGCACCTGGGTATCTCATCGTATGTTACTCCTTGAAGTTTTTATCAGGGCAGATGCCGCTGTTTATCCGGATATTTACGATCACTGGTCTTGATCAAATCCTCCGTGGTTTCGGCGTGACCGTCCATGGCAACCGCATTGATCCGTCGGCTGTGCCGCCAATCCAGACGCAGACTGCTGCCATCTTTACGGAAATATTTTTCCTGAGCGGAGTCATAATTGGTATTGGCATTGGAATCGATTGCCTGCACCACTTTGGAAACATTTTTAAACATTCCCCGCTTTTTGCACCAGCCTACACCGTCAGGAATATTTTCATAATAGGCAGAAAAACTTGCGCCCCAGGGCATTGCGTACTGCTTCCAACTCATATTGGATTTGATGACGGAAGGACAGGTCAACGCCTGCGGATAATTTTTGCTGGTAGCGCCGGCGTTAAGCTGATGAACAAACCAGCTGTCGGTCGGATCAAGCCAGTGGGCGGAACTGCCGCTGGCGGTACTGCCTGCCGGACGCTTCCATTCATAGGGTGGCACGATATCGTCAAAGGTATCGCTGTAAGTATTGAACAGACTGCCGATCTGCTTCAGATTGTTGATACAAGAAGCACTTCTGCCCCGTTCACGGGCGCTCTGCAGAGCCGGAAGCAGCATCGCGGCAAGAATGGCGATAATCGCAATGACAACGAGAAGTTCGATAAGAGTAAATCTGTGCAGATTTACTCCGCCATGGCGGGTGTCGGATAACTGACTCATAAAATCCTCCTTGAAAAAATTATATTGATGTTGCGGGCATTCACATAATGCCATTAGAGTTACTTTTAAAATAGCACACTACGGGACACTTGTCAACCCCCAAATACCACTATTTCACAATTTTTCATAAATTATTCCGGAATGCTTAT
>JAEIGA010017187.1_pt1 | contig 11019 bp, 8 predicted proteins | sample 9270691 | NCBI WGS metagenome assembly JAEIGA01 (sample SAMN17057246, study PRJNA624740) | gut metagenome | biome: biome; isolation source: fecal sample | host: Bos grunniens | place: China: Xizang | collected 2019 | reverse complement strand
GGCTTCCGTCACTTCCGCTTCACTATCTTCTCTATGAGGCATTCGGATGGACAGAGACACAGCCGCGTTTTGCCCATCTTTCACTTCTCCTCAAACCGGACGGAAAGGGTAAGCTTTCCAAACGAGACGGTGACAGACTCGGTTTCCCTGTATTCCCGCTGCAGTGGGTTAATTCAGAAGGAGAGGTATCACGCGGATACCGCGAGGACGGATACTTCCCTGAAGCATTCGTGAACCTTCTTGCAATGCTCGGATGGAATCCTGGAACAGAGCAGGAACTCTTCTCGCTTGAGGAGCTTGTAAAGGTCTTCTCACTTGAGAGAGTCATCAAGTCTGGTGCACGATTCAATGCAGACAAGGCTAAATGGTACAACAAGGAGTATCTCCGTACAAAAGAGGTTTCAGAGCTCACAGACCAGTATATGCCTATACTTGAGAGCAAGGGCATAAATGCCTCTCGCGAATATGTAGAAAAGGTAGTAGGACTCATCAAGGAACGCGCAACCTTCGTTGCAGACTTCTGGGATATCGCTCCATATCTTTTCGTTGCTCCTACATCATTTGTAGAAAAGGACGCTGCAAAATTCTGGAAAGAGGAGAACTATACATTGGCTCTCAAGGTAGCTGACTTCATCATGGCATTCGAGGGAGAGTTCACCAAGGAAGCACTTGAGGGGCCGCTTGAGGAATATATCCGCAGCAACGAGTGGCCTATGGGCAAGGTTATGAACTGCCTCAGACTTGCAATGGTTGGAGGATCTAACGGTCTCGGTATCGCAGATATCGTGACTCTCATCGGCAAGGAAGAATTCGCAAGACGAATCGAGTTCATCAAGAAGACATTGGGCTGCTAAGCGGCATCATATCATAAAGAAAGCCGGGTGTATTTAAATGATTTAAATGACACTCGGCTTTCTTTATTTCATTCTCTTTTTCTGGAGGACTAATTCTATTATAATGCCAATGATATCAGGCTTAAAAAATGGAAACGATATACGTGTTTACACTTACTGTCATTTCTTTTTAGTTATGCTCAAGCTGTGAAGTGGGTAGAAGCAGTGATGGTGCACAAGGTGTTTGAACTTGTGGTGTTCCAGATCGCAACTCGCATGCATGTGCATTTTGAGACGGCAGAAGACTATTGATATAAGTTGCCTGCTCATTATTATACACCCTACTGTCACTGATATTAATTAGGAGGCCCGTATTGCAGATAGGTGCAAGTTGCGATTTGGGCACAAATTGAAAGCATCCTTTTAAAGATGTCTCGACAATGCTTGACAAGACAGCTGTAAACTTATATATCACTCCCTAAAAAGAAATGAGGCTAACCTCAAAGTCAATATTGACTTCTTAGTCAGCCCCATTTTTGTTATTTTGCTGGTGTTCAATATGTTGTGTGCCGTCGGATACCTACGGTCCTGGCAGCACCAGAACAAACTTTATCGTATTATGTATTCGTGCGGCATGCGGGCGTATATCTTGCCGGTTGCTGTCGCCTTCCAGTCTGCGAATGCTTCTCCGATGCCTTTGAATGGGGTGCCTGCGAGGATGTTCTGTTCAGATGGTTTGTTAAGGCTTTCCAAAAGCAGTTCTAAGCTGGTCAGAGGCTTAGGGTAACCTACGATCTCGACATCATTTACTGAACTTACTCCGTCTATTGTCAGTGCTGCCCATGTGATGGCATCTTCGATTGTTCCGATCTGGTCGACCAGTCTGATGTCGAGTGCTTCCGCTCCGCTCCAGACGCGTCCCTGTGCGATTTCGTCCACCTGTGCTACTGTCATGTCACGTCCTTCTGCCACCAGACCTGTAAATGTACTGTAGATGCTTTCTACGGATGCCTGCATATATGCTGCTTCCTTGTCTGTGAGCGGACGCATCAAACCGTACATGTCAGCATGCTTATTGGAGTTTATCGATGTGATGCCTACATGCAGTTTGTTCTCGACAGTCTTGCTGAAATCAGGAATCATGCTGAATACTCCAATAGAGCCGGTGAGGGTGCTTGCATTCGAGTATATCTTGTCACATCCTGCTGAAATCCAGTATCCTCCCGATGCAGCTGTATTTCCGTATGATGCTACAACCGGCATTCTTTTCTGCAGCAGATCCACCTCGGCCTGGATCTTTTCAGATGCCAGTACGCTTCCTCCCGGTGAATTTACGCGGAGGACTGCTGCCTTGACTGAACTGTCGCGTCTGACATCTGCAATAATCTTTGCAAAGCGGTCTCCTGCAACCTGCATGATGTCATTGCCGTCTACGATTTCACCATCAACATAGATTACGGCAACCTTGCCTTTAGGATTGAAGTTTATCTTTGTCCTTACTTGCGCGTAGTCCTGAATCGATATGGTCTTGACATCTTCCGGCTTCTCGGCAACAAACAATGCAGCAAGTTTCTCCCTCATCTCTTCTATAGTGACAAGTCCGTCTACGAGACCGCGTTCGAGGAAGTCGGATGGAGAGTTCAGCTCAAGGTTGTCAAGCATTTTGTTCAGATATACCGGACTCAGATTCCTTGAAATGCAGATATCGGTAGCCCAGCTGTCCCATATTGAGTTTGTAAGCGACTTGTTCTGTTCCAGATTTTCCTTGCTTGGAGTGTTACGTATGAACATTTCGCCGGCTGATTTGTATTTTCCGTGTCTTATCAGCTGAACATTCACTCCCAGTCTTTCGAGAAGATCCTTAAGGAATATCATCTTTGAAGATACACCGAGGAAGAGATTGGTGCCTCCGTTATATGAAGTCATATAGATCTTATCCGAAACAGATGCGAGATAATATCCGGCATTGGTAGGGTTTTCTATATATGATACTACAGCCTTGCCGCTCTGACGGAAGTTCTTCAGTGCGGTCCTTAACTCTTCGATTTGCGCCGTACCTCCAGTGACCTTGTCAGGTTTCATATATATGTACTTGATGGACGGGTCTTCTGCGGCCATGTTTATTGCACTTATTGCACTATAAATGCCAAGTGGCTGAGATTCAATACCCTTGCTCTGAAGCATGGCTACCGGGTCAATTTCAGTCGTCTGCTCCATCAGGACTACAGTGGACATGTCCATGGTGAGTACTGCTGAATCGGGCATGACAGGCATGTGTTTACCGAGAGTTGCCATGCTTCCGATGATCCCTACGAAAATAAATGTTGTGACAATGCCGAACAACAGCAGTCCGGTAAGTGTCGCCAACGTCATCTTTAAATAATTCTTCATTGTAATTATGCTTAATGTCAATTGTGCTGCAAAAATACAACGATATTTCCATAAAATAGACCGTTCTACATATCCAAACCGTTAAATTGCTGAAAATTGCAGGAATTTTGTATCTTTGCAGGTTGGTATGAAGAACGTAATCACATCAATCGCAGCATTTCTGCTTGTAATATGGTACTCATTGAGTGTCATAGGGTTTGATGTGCATACATGCAGTTCGAGTGGGGAGACATATATTGCAACTGTAATCAGTGGTACAGCCTGCGAGGATATCCATCCGGAGCATACGGAAAAACCGTGTTCGTGTTGCCATGGTCATGACTCATGCCATAAGGGCGAAGACCAGACGATGACCACCAAGCCATGCTGCAACGATGAATGGCAGATGATAGTGCTTACAGGTGTCCGTGCAACGAACGAGCGTACTGAACTGAATGAAAAGATAGAACTTATATCGGTATGTGTTCCTGAACTGATTGCTGATAAAGTAGGTTCAGATGTGATACCTATAGGTCGACGGACCATCCCAAAGCCCGATTCCGGGAATGTCATACCATTGAATTTTCAACAGGTATACAGTATCTGGCGTATTTGATTTCTGAAAGGTCTGGTATCTGCCGCAATTTCATAGTGAAAATGTAGCAGACTTCATGTCTTTTAATCAATAATCAAATACATTATCATGAAATATATAATCTTGACTATATTGTCTTGCGTGATGGCTGTCGGAGCCAATGCGCAGCTGCCTGACACCACCGGTATATACGGTGAAAAGAAGGACAGCCTTGATGCTGCCGTGTTCGTGTCCCGTCAGGCTGGAAATTACCTGTCAAAAGGAAAGGATATCCGTACAGAAGTGATCTCTGCGGCTGGACTTTGCAAGATGGCATGCTGTAATCTTGCTGAAAGTTTCGAGAACTCGGCAAGTGTTACCGTCGGTTACTCGGATGCGGTCACAGGTGCACGTCAGATCAGACTCCTGGGTCTTTCAGGAGTCTATACACAGATGCTTGATGAGACTCGTCCTGTAATGCGTGGACTGGCATCTCCATTCGGACTCTCGTATGTGCCGGGCCAGTGGCTTGAAAGCATTCAGATTGCAAAAGGTTCTTCGTCCGTGATCAATGGAGTGGAGTGCATGACAGGTCAGATCAATATGGAGCATCGCAAGCCAACTGACGAGAAGCCGCTTTTCCTGAATGCGGCCATAATGAGTGATTCCAAAGTGGATTTCAATATTGCATCTTCATTGCAGATGGGATATAAGTGGAGCACAGTCCTTCTTGGTCATGTGTCGGGCAATTTCAAGATGCACGATATGGATCAGGACGGCTTTATGGATGACCCGAAGATGCTTCAGTTCAATCTTTCCAACCGTTGGCTTTATATGGCTGACAATGGTGTTCAGGTCCGTTTCGGCGTACGCGCGATCCAGGACAGCAGACTTGGTGGACAGATGCTCAGGAGTGCTGATGGCAAGGATGTTACATACGACTGGAAGACATATTCGATAATTAATGATCCGCATAAACTGGATCCGTGGGGGTCCAATATCCGGAATCGCTCCCTTAACGGTTATCTGAAGGTCGGAGTGCCTCTCAATGAAGACAATTCACAGAATGTCGCCCTTGTCGCGGACTATAATTATCAGGATATGGATTCGCATTTTGGTGCGACCGGGTATGTCGCTGACCAGCATTCTGCATTCGTGAATCTGCTTTATCAGAATGTGATAAATGAATCCCATAGGTTTACGGCAGGTCTGAACGGAACCTTTGACAGATATGATGAGGACTTCAGAAGGGTAGTGATACTGCAGGATGCCGGATATGACGGCGTTACCGATCTCGCAAATGCAGGTGTCTTCGGAGAATATACATACAGTCATGGTGATGCCCTGTCAGTAATAGCAGGTTTGAGAGGTGACTGGTTCAATCATGTTTCAGACGGAAAGTCGAAGTTCCGCGTTTCGCCTCGTCTGACCCTGAAATACATGCCTGTCGACGAGATTGTGATGAGAGCCAATGGAGGACGTGGATTGAGATATTCCACTCCGCTTGTGGACAACATCGGTGTGTTCTCGACAGGTAAGAATTTTGACGGAGCATACGATGAACATATCCTCGAGGATGCATGGACTTTCGGCGGAAACATTACATATTATCTGCCTTTCGGAGCGTCTTCAAATACATATTTGAGCGTGGATTACTTCCGTACGCAGTTCTCCCAGCAGATGGTTGTAGATTACGAGCGTTTTGCCAATCAGATAAGTTTCTATGCATTGAACGGAGGCCGTTCGTTTACAGATAACATCCAGTTGGATTTCTCGATAGATCCGATAGAACGTTTCAATATTACAGTGACTGCGCGTTATACGAATGCCAAGGTTGAACTTGCCGGCAGAGGGCTTGTTGAGAAACCGATGACCAGCCGTTTCAAGGGTGTGCTCAATCTGCAGTATGCAACGAATCTCAATAAGTGGATATTCGACTTTACGGCATCTCTCAATGGTTCTTGCAGGGTATATGACTTCATGCGTGACCTCAAGGATGCGGATGGTAATCTTCTGTATAAGAATGGCAGGACTCCTGTATATCCGATGCTTTATGCACAGGTTACCCGTCGCTTCAAGGGCTGGGATGTCTACATCGGAGCAGAAAATCTGACAAATTTCCGCCAGAAGGATGCGATTATCGGTGCTGCAAATCCTCGTCAGGCTTCGTTTGATGCCAGCTGCGTCTGGGGACCTCTGATGGGAATCAAGGCACATGCCGGTTTCCGTTTCACTCTTTGGAAAAAATCATAATAAATATTAAATTTGCTTTTCTATGAAAAAGATAATCATTACTATTCTAACTGCCTTTGTGGCATTTTCAGCAACAGCTGTGGCATCAGATTCATCAACACCGGTTGAGCAGACATCAAAGCAGAAAAAACAGAAAGCGGAGATCAAGGAGGTAACTTTCAAGGTTGAACTTCATTGTCAGAATTGCGTAAAGAAAGTACGTGAGAACCTTTCATTTGAAAAAGGAGTGAAGGACCTGCACATCTGTATGGAAGACCAGATTGTCTCTTTGAAATATGATGCTTCAAAGACGAACGTAGAGACTCTGAAGAATGCAATTGTAAAATTAGGTGTTCCTGTAAAGGGTGTAAGCCATGAAGGACATCACCATGATCATAAATAAAACGGACATGTATAGAATTCTAACCAAGGAAATGCTGACTCCGACGATCTGTCGCATGAAGGTTGAGGCTCCTCGTCTCGCCGCGGCAGCTCAGCCAGGACAGTTTCTGATCATCCGTGCGGATGAACAAGGAGAACGTATTCCCCTTACCATAAGTGATTTTAACCGTGAAGAAGGCTCTGTCACAATAGTGACCCAGCAGATCGGTGCTTCGACTTCTGAAATATGTTCTTATGAGGAAGGACAGGCATTCGCTGATGTTGTGGGTCCTCTCGGCATACCGTCAGACTTTACTGAAATGTCTGATGAGGAACTCGCGGGCAAAAGATATGTGTTCATTGCGGGTGGAGTAGGAACTGCTCCTGTGTATCCGCAGGTGAAGTGGCTTCATGAAAGAGGAGTGGCAGTGGATGTCATCATCGGTGCAAAGACAAAGGATCTCGTGATATATAAGGAAGAGATGTCCGCAGTCTGTGATAATCTTTATCTGTGTACTGATGACGGTTCAGAGGGTTTCAAGGGCCTTGTCACTGCCATGCTTGAAAAGCTCGTGAATGAGGATGGAAAGGTATACGATCAGGCTGTGGCCATCGGACCGATGATCATGATGAAATTCGCGACCCTTACATGTAAGAAACTCAACCTGCCTGTAATCGTCAGCCTCAATACACTGATGGTTGACGGTACCGGAATGTGTGGAGCATGTCGTGTAACTGTCGGCGGTAAGGTACGCTTCGCATGTGTCGAGGGCCCTGAGTTTGATGGCTATCTCGTTGATTTTGATGAGGCTATGCGTCGTCAGAGAATGTATTGTACAGAGGAAAAGGATGCTTCGGAGCATCATGTATGCAGAATAGGGAGGGGTAAATAATGGCTAACAAGATTCCAAGAGTTCCTGTCAGAGAACAGGATCCGAAAGTAAGAGCGACCAACTTTGAAGAGGTTTGCTACGGATATAATGAAGAGGAAGCCCAGCTTGAGGCAACCAGATGTCTTAACTGTAAGAATCCACGTTGTGTGGCTGCCTGCCCGGTAAGCGTCAAGATTCCTCAGTTCATCCAGCAGGTGGCTGCCGGCGATTTCGCCGGAGCGGCATCAATCATTGCTGAGGACTCATCGTTACCTGCCATCTGCGGTCGTGTATGTCCACAGGAGACCCAGTGCGAGGGAAGCTGTATCCTCGGAGTGAAGGGCGAGCCTGTTGCCATCGGAAAACTTGAGCGCTTTGTGGCTGACTGGAGCCGTGAAAATGGTGGTGTGAAACCGGTTGTGGCTCCTTCAAACGGTCATAGGATTGCAATTATCGGAAGCGGTCCTGCTGGACTTGCATGCGCATCCGATCTTGCGAAGCTTGGTTATGAAGTGACTATATTTGAGGCGCTTCATCGTCCCGGCGGAGTTCTTGAGTATGGCATTCCGGAGTTCCGTCTTCCTAAGGACAAGGTGGTTGCTGCCGAGATAGCATCTGTAAAGGCTCTCGGAGTGAAGATCGAGACAAATGTCATCGCAGGCCGCACTGTCACTATTGACTCTCTTCTTGATAATGAAGGCTTCGATGCTGTCTTTGTGGGTTCTGGAGCCGGTCTTCCTAGGTTCATGAATATCCCTGGCGAGCATCTCAACGGCGTGTTCTCTGCAAATGAGTTCCTTACAAGAAACAATCTTATGAAGGCATATCGTGACGATTATGATACTCCTATCCACACAGGAAAGAAGGTCGTAGTCGTAGGTGGTGGTAATGTGGCAATGGATGCCGCACGTACGGCCTTGAGACTTGGAGCAGAGACTACAATCGTTTATCGTCGTACAGAAAAGGAACTCCCTGCGCGTGTCGAGGAGGTTCATCATGCAAAGGAGGAGGGAATACAGTTCGCAATGCTTACCAATCCTGTTGAGATCCTTGGAAATGAGAACGGATGGGTAACCGGAGTACGTTGCATCAGGATGGAACTCGGCGAGCCGGATGAAAGCGGCCGTCGCAGTCCGGTTGAGGTGCCTGGTTCTGAATTCGATATCCAGACAGATACAGTCATCATGTCACTGGGTACTTCGCCTAATCCTCTCATTGCAAAGACAACTGCTGGCCTTGAGACTACACGCCGCGGATGTCTTGTGGCAGATGAGAACGGTGCTACAACGCGCCCTGGAGTATTTGCCGGCGGAGATGCTGTGACAGGTGCCGCTACTGTAATCCTTGCCATGGGTGCAGGACGTAAGGCTGCTGCTGCAATACACGAATATGTAATGTCGCGATAATTATTTCTTATTGTAGATATAGACCGGCAGCAGTGCGATAAGATAGCCTATTACGGTTACCCCTGCTGCAGTCATAAGAATATCCCATGGGGATAGGATGATAGGATATGCCTGGACAACAAAATGTCCGGGCATTTTTATGAATCCGAAATACTGCTGAAGGAGTGAGAAGCCGATACCTGCAACCAGACCTCCGGCGAGACCTGTCAACGATATCATCCATCCTTCGAGTACGAATATGCGTTTGATGAGTCCGTCCTGTGCACCAAGGCTGCGTAGTGTGCTTATGTCGTCTTTCTTTTCGATAATGAGCATCGAGAGGCTGCCGAAGATGTTGAATGCTATGATGATTATGATGAAGATCAGAATCATGTATATGGCGGCCTTCTCGTATTTCATCATCTTGTACAGTGACTCGTTCTGCTGAAAACGGTCCTTTACCTCGAAATCAGGACCGAGTCTTTGTGAAATGACCTTTTGAAGTCTGTCTATTTCTTTGGAATCGGTTCCTTCCAATACTCTGATCTCAACAGCAGATACCTCATCGGTATATTCCAGAAGTTCGCGCATCTTCTCTATGGGAATTATAATGAGTCTGCTGTCCACATCGCTGCTGACAGAAAATGTGCATGACGGCCATACATCTACATTCTCAAGTGATGCCGCCGGATTGGTCATTGAAATGCGCCCGGTGCGTGACGGGAAATATATCTCGATCGGTGCCCTGAAGCGTGGACTGATTCCCATCTCGTAAGCCAGTCCTACTCCTACTGCTGCCAATGGCACATCACCGCGATGCAGTGTGAAGTTGCCTTCGTGGACAAGGTCCTTTAACGGAGACTCATCTTCATAGATCCAGTCGACACCTTTGGCCAATGCAATGCCCTGCTGGTTGTCGTAATTGATGAAGACCTGCTCCTGAAGCACACAGCACATGTTCTTTACTGATGGCTGATCGTATATCCAGTCATATGTGTCACCTTCGGGGATAAAGACTTTTCCCGTGGCCGGAGTTATAAGAAGATCGGGTTCGACATTGCCCATCATTGACTTGATGAGCGAGTCAAACCCGTTATAGATGGATAGAATTATTATAAGAGCAGCAGTTCCTATAGCCATGCCGATCGCACTTATCGCCGAAATGATGTTGATCACATTGTGTGACTTTTTGGCGAAAAGATATCTCTTTGCTATAAATCCTGCTAAACTCATTTACATTAAAGATCCTTCGACTTCACTTTGTTACGCTCAGGATGACAGAAGGATATTATTTTTTAAGTAGTTCCTCAATGTGCTCTACATAATCAAGAGAACTGTCAAGATAGAAGATGATCTCCGGAACAATTCGGAGCTGCTTTCCTACCTTGCTGCCGAGCTCTCCACGAAGCGCCCTGTTATTTTCCTCCAGCGCTGACATGACTGCTTCTGCCTTGTCTGACGGGAAGATGCTTACATAGATCTTTGCAACAGAGAGGTCCGGACTGATCTTGACACCGCTCACTGACACAAGCGCACCACCAAATGCAGCCATGCCCTTTGAACGGATTATCTCCGCCATTTCCTTCTGAATCTCCTTGGCAACTTTCAGCTGCCTTGTACTTTCTGATTTGTTTTCCATTAAGCAATTTTAATGATAAAGTAGTTCTTCTTACCCTTCTGTGCGAGGATGTACTTGCCGTTGATGAACGACTCGCTGCCGATCTGGGCATTTACATCTGCAACCTTCTCCTTATTGATGCTCACGCCGTTTGCCTGAATCATCTTGCGGCACTCTCCCTTTGATGGGAATACTGCTGTCTCTGATGCAAGCAGGTCAATGACTCCTATAGGGAATTTATCTGCTTCAACCTCGAATGTAGGGACACCGTCAAATACTGCGAGGAATGTCTTCTCATCAAGACTCATGAGTGCGTCCTTTGTGGCATTTCCGAAAAGCATGCCGGAAGCTGCAACTGCATTCTCATATTCAGCTGCGCCGTGTACCATAGTGGTAACTTCCTTGGCAAGAAGCTTCTGGAGTTCACGACGCTCTGGAGCCTCTGCATGCTGTGCAATGGCAGACTCGATCTCCTCACGGGAAAGCATGGTGAAGATCTTGATGTACTTCTCTGCATCTGTGTCAGATACATTAAGCCAGAACTGGTAGAACTGATATGGTGAAGTACGCTCCGGATCAAGCCAGATATTTCCCTTCTCGGTCTTTCCGAACTTTCCTCCGTCAGCCTTTGTGATGAGCGGACATGTGAGGGCAAAGGCCTCCTTGCCGAGGATGCGGCGGATCAGCTCTGAACCTGTGGTGATGTTACCCCACTGGTCTGCTCCACCCATCTGAAGTGTACAGCCCATGTGCT
>JAEIGA010017186.1_pt1 | contig 11019 bp, 12 predicted proteins | sample 9270691 | NCBI WGS metagenome assembly JAEIGA01 (sample SAMN17057246, study PRJNA624740) | gut metagenome | biome: biome; isolation source: fecal sample | host: Bos grunniens | place: China: Xizang | collected 2019 | reverse complement strand
ATTGATTGGAAAATCATATTCTGCTAATACTTTTAAAAAAGTTCTTCCTACTAAACCTGTTGCCCCAACAACAGCTACATTATATTTTCTCATTATGTCCTCCTAGTTAACTTTGTATTTTTTAGTATTTTGATAATTATCTAAATAACGATTATTAATTATATCTACTACATCTGATACAATAGCAGATGCGGTAGGAAGGCTTCCTGCTCCCTTACCAATATATATTAATTGATCGTTAGGATCAGTTTCTAAAATAACTGAATTAAATTCATTTTGTACAGAAGCAAAGAAATGATTATCATCAAAATATTTAGGTTTAACTTCTACTTTTATTTGTTCTTCTAAAAGTGTTGCCTCACATACAAACTTTATAACCTTATTATTATTCTTGGCATGTTCTACCATATCTAAAGATACATCACTTATACCTTTATGATCTATTAAATTTATATCTACAAGAGTGTCCCAAGCAAGGTCTGACAAAATAGCAATTTTACGCATCATATCATAACCTTCTAAATCAGCAGTTGGATCACTTTCAGCAAATCCTTTTTCTTGAGCTATTTTTAATGCTTCATTAAAAGGCTTACCTTCAAACATTTTTGTTAGGATAAAATTAGTTGTTCCATTAAGAATACCAGATATTTTAGAAATACTACTTACTTCTTTTATTTCTTTTAAATTTTTAATAATTGGTATTCCTCCACCAACACTTGCTTCATAAGCTAGACAAACATTTTTTTCTCTAGCTTTCAAAGTTAATGTATCAATATCTAAAGCAATAATTTCTTTATTTGCGGTTACAACATGTTTACCAGCATCAAGGGCTTGATCTATGCAGCTTTTCGCAAAACCATATCCACCTAAAACCTCAACAACTAAATCGATGTTAGGGTCATTCATAATTGAGTCTACATCACTTGTAAATAAATCATAATAATTACTATCAAATTTTTCTGGTTTTTCTAATATTTTAACTATTTCCATATTAGGCGTTTGATTAATGATTTGGAAAACTCCTTTTCCAACAGTACCATAACCTAATAATGCTACTTTTATATTCGCCATTATTCTACTCCCATAATATCTACTGTTTTTATTCCATCTAAGGCTTCTATATCAACTTTTAAATCTTCGATTGAAGATTCTAATTCACTAACATCTATAGAAATATTTATATGTGCCGATCCCGCGATAGGTGAATCTTGATTGATTGAAATAATATTCCCATGTTTTAAAGAAACAACTTGTAAGATAGCTGATAATATACCTTTTTCATCTAAAGTCTTAATTACAAATAAAGCTTTATTACCAGTTGTTTTGTTAGTTCTAAAAATATAATCTTTATATTTGTAATAAGTAGAGCGACTAATTCCATTTGCTTTACAAGCATCGCTAACACTTATCTTCTTATCATTTATTTGTTCACGTGTCTTTATAACTTGGTCAAAATATGTCGGCAAAATAGATTTATGAACAATATAATATTCATTACTTTTCATATATATATGCTCCTATATTTGATATATTAACATCTACTACTTTCCAATCTTGATATGTTATATCTAATACTTTATCACTAATTATTAATAATGTTGAACCAGCTCCACTTATCATACATACTGCATTATTTTTTTCTGCCAAGGCTATTACATCATTTGACCCTTTTATTAATTGATAACGATATGGTTCATGTAAAACATCTTTTTTACTAATCTTAATTAGCTCCATGTCACCTTTTTCAATGCCTTTAATCATTCCAATTGCATGTGACATATTAAATACCGCATCTTTGATTTGAATGCTTGTAGGTAAAACACTTCTAGCAAGTGAAGTTTTTAATTCAAATGGTGGAATTAAAACTTTAAATTTTAATTTTTCATCAACATTTAATTTTACTGTATAATATTTTTCATCCATAAAACTACAAGTAAATCCACCAAAAATTAATGGTGCAACATTATCTGGATGACCTTCTATACTAGATGCAATTTGAAATATTTCATCTTTATCTAAAATATTATTAAGTATTTCATTTGCGATTAATATTCCCGCTACAATGCAAGAAGCACTACTTCCTAATCCGCGTGAATTAGGAATATTCTTAACTACTTCTGCTAACTTGATATATTCAAGTTTTTTGTTTTTAATCTCAAATACTTTTTCATAAGCTAAAATAATTAAATTATTTTTAGGATCTAAAAATTCTTTATCAAACCCTATCAATTCATATTTATTACTTTTTTCAAAAGTATATTCATTATATATATCAAAACATATTCCTAAGCAATCAAATCCCGGACCAAGGTTCGCAGATGTTGCATATGTTCTAACAACTTTCATCAATGACACCTATTAACTTTCTTAAATTTTCTTCCATATTTTCTTTTGTCCATACAACTTTATCAAACTTACTATTATATATATCATATAATATACTAGGTACAGCTAGATTAGCTTTATCTGCAATTCCTTCAACTGCATCTAAACCATCCTTATTAGTATTAAATACTAAATCTACTGTTTCAAGGAATTTAAATGGACTAGCAGTAGATACAACAACAGTTTTACCACTTAAAATATTTTGATATTTAGTGTATGCACCATATGCTACTGCAGTATGAGGATCAATTAAATAATCATACTTATTATATACTTCTTTAATATATTCAACCGTATCTTTTGGATTAATTGAATATGCGTAAAAATCATTCAATTCATCGTGATATTCAGCAGGTAATTGATAACTACCTTTATTTTTTAAATCCAACATTAGTTCATTAACTAATTTTTCATTATTGTTTGTAATTAGATATAATAATCTTTCAAGATTTGAAGAAATTAAAATATCCATTGCGGGTGAATTTGTTAAATAAAACTCACGATTTTTATCATATACTTTATTATTAAAGAAATCAGTAAGAACACTGTTTTCATTGCTTGCACAAACAATTTTATCAATAAATAATCCCATCTTTTTCGCAATATAACATGCTAGTATATTACCAAAGTTTCCAGTAGGAACTACATAATTAATCTTTTCGCCATATTTAATTTCCTCTTTTTTTACCATTTCAAAATATGAATAGAAATAATAAACAATTTGAGGAACAAGACGACCTATATTAATAGAATTAGCTGATGATAATTCTAAATTATTTAATTCAAGATTACTTGTAAAAACTTTCTTAACTAAATTTTGACAATCATCAAAATTTCCTTCTACCGCAATCGCATAAGCATTTTTACCAGTATAATAATGCATTTGAGCTTCTTGGAAATTACTTACCCCTTTAGTAGGATATAATACAACTATTTGGACATCATCGACATTATTAAAACCTGATAATGCTGCTCCACCTGTATCCCCTGATGTTGCGGTTAAGATTAAAGTTTTCTTTTTAAAATTTTGTATTTTCTTAGCTTCTACCATTAAATGAGGTAGAATTGTTAATGCCATATCTTTAAACGCAAGAGTAGGGCCATGGTATAATTCTAAAAAAGCTACATCTTTTAAGGTTTTAACTTTTGCTTGTTGCTCTCTAAAATTAGTTTTAGAATATGCTTTATCTACAATATTATCAATAGCTTCACTTGAAAAATCATTTAAAAAGAATTTTAAAATAACTTTTGCTATATCATTGTAATCTAATGATACTAAATCTTCTGTTAATTTAAATGATTGAAAATCATTACAAATAAATAATCCTCCATCATCACTAATACCTTTTATAATACATTCACTTGCATTTTTATTTAGTTTTAATCTTGTACTTGTAAACATAATTCACCTCATATGTTAAATATTATACCATAAAGTGTCTTTATATGCAAGACATTTGTCTTTGAAATAAAGACAAAAACGTTTTCAAAAAAACTAGGGTTTTCCCTAGTTTTCGTTTAACATATAATTGATCCATTTGTTTTGAATCTTTTCATAATCTCTAATCACACACTCAATACGGCATTTAACTTCACTTGGCAATTTTCTATTTTCTTTTAAAAATTTAAGTGAACTAAGTAGTCCCATATGCGTTGCTTTGTAAGCTTCAATTACAACATCATAAGCATTTTCAAATACTTTCATTTTAGTTCTATATACAGCTACAATTCCGGCAGCTGTCAAAGAATCGGTTGCTTCTTCTTTATTTTCAACAATTAGTTTTGTTATTTTTTCTTCATGCGTTTTAAAAATTTCTTCTATTTCAACAATTAATGAAGACAATTTCTCATCATTTAATTTTTTCGCAACCCCATGATATATTCGATATACACTCATCCCCATATGAATATATGATAAAAATTTATTTAACTCATTTGTTTTTTCCATAATAACTCCTTTTTAGTTATTATGTGTAAAACAATTATTTTTATTCCTCATATTTTTGAGATACTTCATCCATTATTAAAGCCCATTTTGCACATTGTTGAGGATTTTTAATAGGATAGAAATAATATAACTCATCATTGTAGTAACATTCAAATTGTTCTCCACAAGAGAATGCGAATGTTCTTAGTATTTCTAAATCAATACTAAATGATTTTACTTTTAAATCTCCTTCAAAAGTAAATTTATCGTTATCTAATTTACAAATACCGCTACCTTTTTCATCTAATTTTTTATTATCAATATTAAACTTTTTAACTTTTACTTCACATTCTAGGTTAATATTATCTAAATGTTTTCTTTCTTCTTGTTTGATTAATTCATACCAATCATGAATGTTAGTTAAACCATATTCATTATCTTCAAAATGATAATCTTCTTTAATAGTTAAATTAAATCCACAACTACATGAAATTGTATTACCTTTACTTGATAAAGTATATTCTTGATTACATTTAGGACAACGATATAAAATATTTTCTAGTCCTTCTGCTTTTTTCTTATTTTTAAAAGTCAAATTATTTTCTTTAATATAATCAAACTCATTATATGATATTCCTTGATTTATAATATCATTAATTTCTTCTACCGATAAACCTAAAACTTCTTCTTTAGTTAACATTTTAGTTACTTTAACATAAACTTTACTTTTTATGCGATGTTTACGCCATTTAGGTTTTGAAATATATGCACCATTAATATTAATGATAACAATTGGAAGTTTTAATTGTTTAATAAATTTACCAGTTTCTTTTGTTGAATAATAGTTAGTACCATCTAATCCTAATCTACCTTCTGGACACATAAAGATTGGGAATCCACTCTTTATGGTTTTTAAAGTTCTTCTAATTGTTTCAAAATCTGGACTAAATAGTTTCTTAGGAATTGTTCCGATTTGATTAAAGATGAATCGCATAAATTTATTTCTAAAATAATATCTATTTAAAATAAACGCTGCTCTTTTAGGATACATTTTAGTACATGCAAAATAAACATCATAAAATGATGGGTGATTACTTAATAAAACAAATGGACCTTCAATATTATCCAATGATGTATCATCATAAGTATCTTTTATTTTCTTTTTTACAATAAAATTAAATACTTTGAATAATAATGAATAATACATTGACTTTGGAGTATATCTATCTTCCTTGAAATATACTTTACTAATAATAATACCACCTATAAGAAGTAATATTCCCATTACTAAAATAATCGCAATAATTAATACCCAAATAGGTATATTTTCCATTAATACATATGAGATCACTTTACCTAAAAAAATTGATGATAATATAGAAGGTATTGTTCCCGTAACACAAGTTAGAATATATCTTCTATAACTAATTTTAGAATTTGAACCATAATAACAAATTGCTCCAAATGGAATGATTGGCATAATAAACAAGATATACATAAACAATTGTGTGCTTTTTCCTTGTTTAGATAACGATTCAATTTTATTAGTTGATTTTTTAAATATTGAACTATCAAATTTTAAAGAATTAACCAATAGATAAATTACACTAGCCCCAATAAAAATACCTAATGTACACAATGGTATAGCAATATACCAATTATATGCAAGCCCTGCTGAAATTTGAATAAACTCCGCACTAATGAATACAACAATCATTTGCATTGCTTCTACTAATGGAACTATTATAATTCCTTTTAATCCCATTTCACTCATTAACTCTTTAAGACCATCAGGGTTATTATTTACTTGATATTTAATTACTTTAATTAATACATCTTTAAAGAATAAGGCTAACATTGCTATTGTGATAACCGCAATAATAAATATAAAAATCTTATTTTTATTAATTTTTTTCACACAATCACCCCCAGGTGCAATACATAATATATTTTAACCTTGTATGTTATTTTAATTCATATCAAGATATTTTTTAAACAACTCTAAAATTTCTGGTGAAATAACATGCTCTATACGACAAGCATTTTCTTCAGCAAGTTCAATTGATGCTCCTAATTTAATTAATAAAGACATAATTATGCTGTGTCTTTCATATATTTCTGATGCTCGCTTGTATCCTTGTTCTGTAAAGTTAATAATGCCATCTTCAACTATAATATAATTTCTATTTTTAAGTAAATTTATTGCGCGTGAAACACTAGCACGCGAATAATTAAGTTCTTTTGCGACATCAATAGATCGAACATTTTGATTATTTTTTTTAAGTAAAAGAATTGTTTCTAAATACATTTCTTCCGATTCACGATAAAGCATTTTTTCACCTACTTTGTGATTATTTTATCATATTTTGACTGTTTTTGCAAACAATTAATCATTTTATAAAAAAACAAAAACCTACAATAGTAGGCTTTTTATTTTTTACAATTACATTTTTTATTATGGTTCTTTTGACATTGTTTCGCAAAAGGACACCCTATACATTTTTGTCCTCTTTTCTTAGCTATTATAATATAAGCACTAGCACCACCAACAGCTAGAATAATAAATATTAACGCAATTATTTCTACAGGGCCCATAACACACTCCTTTTATGCTGTTTTAAATTGTTTTTGTTTTTTAGTAATTAAGAATATTAATATTCCTATGAAACCTAGTGTTACAACCCATCCAACAATTGGCATCCAAATTGAACCAAAATCAGCTGTTGTAAATAATGTTCCAAAGAAGAATACTAAAAATGCGATTGAATATCCAACACCAAGTTGCATACCAATTCCACCCCAGAACCATTTTTTATCTTTGATTTCTGCACGCATTGCCCCTATTGCTGCAAAACATGGAGGTGTAAATAGATTAAACATTAAATATGCAAGTGCAGCAACCTTTGTAATAGCAATAATTCCTGCTACTTCTCCCCCTGCTCCACCAATTAATTCAAGTTCTTCTGCATTAATTAAGTTTTCTAAACCAACAAATGCTACAGCTAATGTACCAACAACATTTTCTTTCGCAATAAATCCCGTAATTGCTGCAGCAGCTAACTGCCAAACAGCTACTCCAATAAATGGTGCTATAACATAACCAAATGGAGTTGCGATATCATGTAAGATAGATTGATTTATATCTTCCACATATTGTAATCTCCAGTTAAATGATTGCATTAATATTACAACAAAGTTACATACTAAAATAACTGTACCAGCTTTTACAATATATGACCAACCTCTACTTAACATTGATTTAGCAGCTTTACCAAAACTTGGAAATTTATATTCAGGAAGTTCAATAATAAAATATGACTTTTTGAATTTTGCTGCTGTTAATAACTTAATAATCCATGCACAAACAAAAATGATAATTATACCAACAAAATACATGATTGGTCCAACCCACATTGATTCGCTAAAGAATGCTCCCGCAAATAATGAGATAACCGGTAATTTAGCACCACAAGGCATAAATGGTGTAATCATAGCTGTTGCTGTACGTTCTCTTTCATCTTTAATTGTACGACATGCCATTACACCTGGAATTGCACAACCTGTTCCAATAACAAAAGGAATAACTGATTTACCTGATAAACCAACTTTTTTGAAAATAGGATCTAATACAACACTAACTCTAGCCATGTATCCACAATCTTCTAATAGTGCTATTAAGAAATACATTACCATTACAAGGGGTAAGAAACCAATAACAGCACCAACACCACCTATAATACCATCTACTAAAATAGATTTTATCAATCCTTCACTTTCAAATAAACTTCCTACCCATTCTCCTAACATGTCAATTAGTGAAACTAAACCTGGAATAGTAAATCCATTTGAAAATTCATATCCTTCTGCAATCCATACTCCAGGACCTACTTGAGAAATCCAGAATACCAAAAACATTACAACTGCAAAAATCGGTATTCCCAACCATTTGTTAGTTAAAATATTATCAATTTTATCTTGACTATTTTTATCTTTAGTTAAAACTTCTCTTTTTTCTACTTGTTCAACAATTTCTTTAACTATTTCAAAACGTTCTTTATCGCTTATATTATTTTCTTGTTTTTTAACACTAACTTTTGAAAACACAATTGTATTAGCAATTAACTGTTTTAATCCCTTTTTTGAGGTAGATACCGTAGTAATGACAGGACAACCTAATAATTCAGATAATTTATCCGCATCTATTTCAGTATGTTTTTTATCACTAACATCCATTTTATTTAAAGCTACGACAACTGGAATTCCAAGTTCAATTAATTGAGTAGTAAAAAATAAACTACGGCTCAAATTAGTTGAATCCACAATATTAATAATTGCATCTGGTTTTGTATCTAAAACATATGAACTAGTAATTGATTCTTCTGAAGTGTAAGGAGTTATTGAATAAGCACCTGGTAAATCTACTATTGTTATTTCTTCTTTTTCTTTATAAAATTTACCTTTTAAAGGGTGCTCTTTTTTATCTACAGTTACTCCAGCCCAGTTCCCTACTTTCTCATTTTTTCCTGTTAGAGCATTATACATTGTTGTTTTCCCACTATTAGGGTTACCTGCTAATACTATTCTCATTTTTCTTCCTCCTTATGTAAGCAAAGGCTAACAAATTCTTTTAATAAAAACTACCTTAAATAAAGATAGCATTGGCAAGATTATTATCTATACTATATCTTGCATCTTTAATAGCAACTACACATCCACCTCTTAAATGACGAATAACTGTAATTGTTTCTCCTTCATAGCATCCAAGAGAAAAAAGAAATTTATTTAATTCAGTATCATCAGTTGATATTGACTTAATTATATATTCGCGTCCTTCTTCTGCTGATTTTAATGTCATTATTCTTCCTCCTTGTAAGCAATGGCTAACATCATATCAATTATATACCTAATATCTTTTATTTGCAAGCAATTTAATAATAAAAAACCCCTTATAAAAAGGGGATTTTATTATAATTTATAGTAGTCTTTTTAGATATTTTTCATTAATTTCTTTAATTTTTAATACAATTAAAACATCTAAACTATTAAATGGAATATCTGCAAATACACCATTACCAATACTTGCTCCTAAGTTTATATATCCTTTAACAAGAGGTGGTAATTGTTTTTTTGCTTCTAATGCATCATAGCTATCTTTTTGTTTTAATGGAAAACATGATTCAGCATTAACTTCACATCTTATATCTTCAGGTGATAAAAATTTATCTCCTAAATAAGTAAACGCATCTGCATATGGCTTAGGATCAACACCTTGGAAAGATGCTGTTCCAATCATAAAATCTACGTTATTCTCAATCGCATATGTAATAACTGCTTTCCAAAGAAGCATAATTACAATTCCACTACGATATTCTTCTTTTACGACAGCTCTTCCTACTTCTAAAATATTGTATTTTTTTAATGGATCTATATTAAATTCTTTTTCAGTTAAAAAGTTTTTTAATACAGTTAAATGTTCACTTTTGATTAATCGATATGTACCAATAACTTCATCTTTTTGTTTATCAATTATTATTAAGTGATCACAATACTTATCATATTCATCTCTATCTTCTTCTTCATCATTTGAGTATTCTTCATTATAATATTTTAATAAATCAAAATATCTTAGTCTAAATAAATTTTTATATTCTTTTTCTGTTTCTGCGAGTTTTATAATATAATTTTCAGTTTCAAACATAAATATCTCCCAATTTTTTATTTTTGTTATGCCTATTATACAATATTTTTTTTGTTTTTTCAAATAAACATCATTATATTTGTTATTTTAAAAAACGCAAGAAGAATCTTGCGTTTCTCTTTTATTCATCAATTCTATATTTTAGATATCCTAACATATTATTAATAGCTTCATCCGCAATCGATTTAAAATCAAAGCTTTTAACAAACTTTATAACTTCTTTAATTTTTTCATCTGAAACTCTAAACAATAATAGAGATTTTTCTAAAAAATTTTCTATTTTAATATCCATTGTAAAAAACATATCACATGGTTTTGACATATAATTTCTCATAATACCTGCGCGTGCTAGTTCAACATAGTAAAAGTCTTTAGCGTCATAATCTTTTAAATGGTCACTAAATATATATTGAAATTTCTTAGTTATCGATTTATAGATAATTTCACTAGTTTTAGGTAATGAATAAGATACATTATACATTTCTCTAATATGTTCACTAGATTCAGCCATATATAACTGTAATGCAGTTTCAGCTCCATAAAACAATATTTTATCATTTGTAATATCTTTTAATAGTTTTGATGTTGTTTCAAATTGTCCTTCTAAAACAAATTCAACTAATTCACACAAGATATTTTCTTTACTCTCAAAAGCATTCGTAATCGAACCATAGTTTACACCAGATTCTTTTGATAACACGCGAAGTGAAGTTTTTTCATACCCTTGTGAAATGAATAATTTTGCGGCTGTATGAAGAACTTTATTTTTTACATTCGTTGCCATTATAACTTCTCTTTATTATGCTCGTTTTTTACGATCTATAATAATCCAAACTAGTAATCCAACATTACCTACAACCGCAATACATGCTACTACAGTTGGTAAAATAATTGCTCTATCAGTATTTTCTAATAATTCTTCTTTTAATGCTGCATCATTTTTTTCAGCTTCTTGTTTAGCTGATTCTAATTTAGCTAATAAGTCAGAGAATTTAGATAACCAATCATT
>JAEIGA010017185.1_pt1 | contig 11019 bp, 11 predicted proteins | sample 9270691 | NCBI WGS metagenome assembly JAEIGA01 (sample SAMN17057246, study PRJNA624740) | gut metagenome | biome: biome; isolation source: fecal sample | host: Bos grunniens | place: China: Xizang | collected 2019 | reverse complement strand
TCCCAGGAAATCTCTGAAACCGTCTATTCCCAGGTGGGAACTCCGGCGGAAATTTTGGAAAGCGCCGAGAAGAAGATCTATGCCCTGCGCAAGGGTGAGCGGGGAGATTCTCTGGAGCACGTGGGCACCATTTTGCACAAGGTGTTTGACCGGCTGGATGAACTGAGCCGTTCCGATTCTGCCATTCCCGGACTTTCCTCCGGCCTGCGGGATCTGGATGCCAAAATCAACGGTCTGAATAATTCTGACCTTTTGCTGGTGGCAGCCCGTCCCGCCATGGGTAAGTCGGCCTTTGCGCTGAACCTTGCCCTGAATGTGGCGAAAAAGTACAATAAGACCGTTGCGATCTTTAACCTTGAGATGTCCCGGGAGCAGCTCGTGATGCGTCTGCTCGCCAGCGAGAGCTTTGTGGACAGCAAGAAAATGGCCACCGGTAAGCTTTCCGAGGAGGAGTGGACCAAGATCGGTATGGGTGCCAGCTCCTTGAGCCAGACCGATATCCGCATCGATGATAACCCCTCCATCACTGTAGCGGAGATGAACGCCAAATGCCGCCGACTGGATAATCTGGGTCTGGTGGTCATCGACTATCTGCAATTGATGAACGGCTCCGGCTATGGCAAGGGCGGTGGCGACAACCGCGTGACCGTGGTGGGCGAGATCTCCAGAGCACTGAAGATCATGGCGAAGGAGCTTAATGTTCCTGTGATTTGCCTGAGCCAGCTTTCCCGTGCGGTGGAGAGCCGGACGGACAAGCGTCCCATTTTGTCGGATCTGCGTGAATCCGGCGCCATTGAGCAGGACGCGGACTCGGTCATGTTCCTCTATCGTGATGAGTATTATAATGAAAATTCCGAGGATAAGGGCGTTGCGGAGTGTATTGTGGCAAAAAACCGTCATGGCGAGACCGGTACGGTAAAGCTGCAGTGGATCCCTCAATTCCAGACCTTTGCGGACCGGGAGTGGAAGCATGCTGAATAAGCTCCTTGCGCTGGTTCGGGAATACGACATGATCCAACCCGGAGATACGGTGGTTGCTGCCGTATCCGGTGGAGCGGATTCCGTGGCACTGCTGTGGGCACTGTATCTGCTGAAAGACAGGCTGGGTATTACTCTGGAAGCGGCACATTTTAACCATCACCTGCGTGGGGAAGAATCCCAGCGGGATGAAAATTTCGTCCGCAGCCTGTGTGACCGGTTTGACATTCCCCTCCATGTGGGTGGTCAGTATGTGAAAACAGGGGAGAAAGGGCTGGAGGAAGCTGCCAGAAGGGCGAGATATGCTTATTTTGATACTCTGCCCGGTAAGCTTGCCACAGCCCACACGGCAGATGATAATGCCGAAACCGTGTTGATGCGCATGATTCGGGGCACCGGCCTGAAGGGCCTGGGTGCCATTGCTCCGGTGCGGCAACGGATCATCCGGCCTATGCTGACGGTGACCCGCCAGGAGGTGCTATCCTTCCTGGAGGAATATCACCTGCGGTATGTGGAGGATAGCTCCAATGGGGGAGATGATTTTCTGCGTAACCGCATTCGGCATCGTCTGATACCGCTGCTGAAGGCGGAGAATCCCCGGCTGGCGGAAAATCTGTCCCAAATGGCCATGGGTCTGCGGCAGGACAATGCGGCGCTGGAGGCTTTGACGCAAACGGAAAGCTGCCCCTCAGCCACGGCGCTGCGGGAGATGGATGAAAGCCTTCGCCGGCGGACACTTTGTAATTTTCTGGAGCGAAGCGGTGTGAAAGAGCCGGAATCTGCCCATATTCTTCTGGCAGAAAAGCTGGTTTTTTCCCAAAAGCCTTCGGCAAGAGCCAGTTTTCCAGGCGGTGTGGTCATTGCCCGGGATTACGACCGGCTGGTGCGACTGGACAAGGAAAAGACCCTCACACCTGTACCGCTGCCCATGAATGGGACGGTGGAACTGACGGAGCTGGGGCTGCGCTTGGAGGTTGCCCCAAGCAATGAAACGGTCAACACACCTGATTGCTTTACCGTATGTCCCCAGGGAAACCTTTTGCTGCGGCAGCGGATGCCGGGGGATGAGATACGGCTCTCCGGCGGGAGAAAAAGCCTGAAAAAATTGTTCATCGACCGAAAGATCCCCGCAAATCGCCGTCCGCTGATCCCCGTGGTGGTGGACGAGGTCGGTGTTTGCGGTGTATATGGCATCGGTGCCAGCCAGGACCGGGTGGGCAGCGGTGTGATGATACGATTCATAAAGATGTGATGGAGGCGCGGTAATGGAAAGAGATATGCAGTATGTGCTGCTGACCGAACAGCAGATCCAGGAGAAGGTCAGCGAGCTTGCCGGACAGCTAATGGATGATTATGAGGATAAGAATCCTGTTTTTGTGGGTGTTTTGAAGGGTGTTGCTGTGTTCTTCGCGGATATGATCCGTCAGTTCAAGGCTCCCTGCCAGATCGACTTTATGTGGATCTCCTCCTACGCAGGCACCTGCAGTACCGGAAAGATGATCGTCCACAAGGATGTTACTGCGAATCTGGAGGGACGCCATGTGGTGATCCTGGAAGATATTTTCGATACCGGCAATTCCCTGAAGTTTACCTATGAATACCTGCTGTCGAAGAAACCGGCTTCCCTGAAAGTTTGCACTCTGCTGGATAAGCCTGAGGGCCGCAATCCGGCAGTGACTTTGAAACCGGATTATGTGGGCTTTGTGATCCCCAATGAGTTTGTGGTGGGCTATGGTCTGGACTACAACGAATATTACCGGAACCTGCCCTATGTGGGCGTGCTGAAGCCGGAAGTTTATAAGAAATAAGGAGAACCTGACTTGAAAAAATCGAATCTTGTTTCCACAGTGATCTTTTGTCTGCTGCTGGGACTGTTGTTTTCGTGGATGCTGGGGGTGTTTGGACTCGGCATGGATTCGCTGACCTACTCGGATGTGGTGCGGCTGTTCCAGACGGAACAGGTGCGCAGCTTTGTGGTGGAAGATCAGCGCATTGAGATGAAGCTTCACAATCCCTATGACGGCGAACTGGAGATCGTGACCTCTTTGGCGGATCCGGAAAGCTTTCGCATGGAAATGTGGGAGCTTTTGCAACAGCAGAGTGCTGATGGCGTGCTGGAGAGCTACCATTTTGTCCCCGAAAGAGCCATGACAGCCTTTGATTTGGTGCTGCCGTTGTCTATTGTGGGCTTTTTGCTTTTGATCGTGTGGTTTATCCTCATGGGCAGAGCCAATGCCGCCAATGCTATGTCCAATTTTGGAAAGGCACGGACAGTGCTGGGAATTCCTGACGGCAAGAAGGTTACCTTTGAGGATGTAGCCGGTGCGGACGAGGAAAAGCAGGAGCTGCAGGAGGTGGTGGACTTTCTCCGTGATCCGGAGAAGTTCAACCGGATGGGTGCACGGGTGCCTCATGGCATTTTGCTGGTAGGCCCTCCCGGTACCGGTAAGACCCTCCTGGCCCGTGCCGTTGCCGGTGAGGCGGATGTGCAGTTTTTGTCTATCTCCGGTTCGGATTTTGTGGAAATGTATGTTGGCGTTGGTGCCAGCCGTGTCCGTGATCTGTTTGAACAGGCGAAGCATATTGCGCCGGCCATTATTTTCATCGACGAGATCGATGCTGTGGGTCGTAAGCGTGGCTCCGGTTTGGGCGGTGGTCACGACGAAAAGGAGCAGACGTTGAATCAGCTCCTGGTGGAGATGGACGGCTTCGCCAAGAACCAGGGCGTGATCGTTCTGGCTGCAACCAACCGTCCCGATATTCTGGATCCTGCCCTGCTGCGGCCTGGTCGGTTTGATCGCCAGATCCATGTGGGTACGCCCGATGTGAAGGGCAGAGAGGATATCCTCAGGATCCATGCCAAGGGGAAACGGCTGGATGAATCCGTGGATCTGACACTGGTGGCACGTTCCACTCCCGGTTTTACCGGCGCGGACCTGAGCAACCTGATGAATGAAGCTGCCATCATGGCCACCCGGGCAGACCGTCCGGTGCTGACCATGAAGGATATCAATGACGCCATGATGAAGATCATGGCAGGTCCTGAAAAGCGCAGCCGTGTCCGGTCCCGTCGGGATTTGAAGGTCACTGCCATCCATGAGGCAGGTCACGCCGTGGCGATGTACCATCTGCCCACCCAGGATCCGGTTTTGCAGATCACCATTGTTCCCAGAGGACGGTCCCTGGGTGCAACCTGGCACGTGCCGGCAGACGATTCCTCCAATCCTACCCGTAACGAGATGTACGAGGAGATCGTGAGTCTGCTTGGCGGACGTGGAGCGGAAAGCCTGTTCCTGGGGGATATATCCGTGGGTGCATCCAATGATATCGAGCGGGCAACCAAGCTGGCACGGGATATGGTGGCACGGTATGGCATGTCCGAGAAATTGGGAACGGTATCCTATGACAATGACGGCGAGGTATTTATCGGCCGTGATTTCCAGACCACCAAGAGCTATTCTGAAAAGGTGGCGGGCACCATTGATGATGAGATCAAGGTGCTTGTTGACCGTGCCTATGACCATTGCCGCCGGATCCTCAAGGAAAATGAGGATAAGGTACAGCAGGTGGCACAGTATTTGCTGGACAATGAAACCATGACAGGTGAGCAGTTCGTTGCCTGCATGGAAGGTCGTCCCATAGAAAACGATGAAAATGAGATCACCATGTTTCGTGTGACTGAAGCAGAGGAATAAAGACCGCCCGGTGCGTCACTGCACCGGGCGATTTTTCGTATAAGCCAGATATCGAGCCATGCTTTACAGCACATAGAAGAAGATGGACAGGAAGTGGAGCAAACTGCCCAGAACAACAAAGATATGGAAAACCGAATGCATCCAGGGCCGCTTGCTGCCGATGCCGTAGAGGATGGCTCCAACGGTATAGCTGACGCCGCCCAGGAGCAGCAGCATAAAGCCGGGGAAGGTCAGCACCTCCAGTGTTTGAGGGAGGAATAGCGCAATGCCCCAGCCCATGCCTACATAGAGGATCATGGAGATAACGTTGAATTTTTTCAGATCGATGGCGGTAAGGGTGATGGCCAGCGCAGCCAATGCCCATTCCGCGGCAAACAGACCCCAGCCGATAAAGGGATATTTGGGAGCAATGGCGGTAAGGACCACGGGGGTGTAGGTGCCGGCAATGAGGGAATAGATGGTACAGTGGTCGATGACCTGCAATACCTTTTTTCCAATACAGGGACGCAGCCCGTGATAGATGCTGGACATGGTATAGGTGGCGATCATGGTCACGCCATAGAAAATGGAGGTCAGCAATCCCGTCAGGTTATGGTTCAGCGCACTGCGGATCACGCACAGTACCAGCGCTGTGATGCCAAGGGCACCGCCGACGATGTGGGTGACCATGTTCATAATCTCCTCACCTCTTGTGTAGTTGGGGAGGATGCGGTCTGCCAGTTTGGTTCGTTTCATAAGATATCCGCCTTTCCGGTTGGGTTTGTGCTACAATTATAGCACAGAATCGGGAAAATGAACCCTACGATGCCGATTCTACCCTTCTCCAGGCGGGAGAGTGGGGACTCTACTGCCAGGAGAGAAGGAAAATATAGCAAACCAATTCGCCACTTTCAACGGCTTGACCCTTAAAATGAGGCTGCAATATGTGCAGAGTGTACAAAAACCACCATGAAAATTCGGCATTGAAAAGGATAGAATCCACGAAATTTTCATGATTTCAGGCTCAAACTATGCTATAATGGTAAAGGTGGCAGATGCCGCCAATGCGCGCAGAAAAGGAGCCTCTATGAACAATATTTTATTCTTTTTAACCCCCAAGGCCATGTGTGCCTATTTGTATGATGACTATACCATTCGACAGGCGTTGGAGAAAATGGAGTCTGCCGGATATGCAGCACTACCCATTCTGAACCGCCGTGGAGAATATCGTGGCAGCCTGACAGAGGGTGACCTGCTGTGGGCCATGAAGAATATGTGCTATATGGATATGCGCCAGGCAGAATGCCGCCGGATCATGGAGATCCCCCATCGGAAGGATAATATCCCTGTCCGGGTCACAGCTACCATGTTCGACCTGGTGGAGGGTTCAACGGAGCAAAACTTTGTGCCGGTGGTGGATGACAAGGATGCCTTCATCGGCATCATTACCCGTCGTGCCATCATCAAATATTGCCAGCAGCAGCTATTTCCCGATGACTAATATGAATTGACTGGCAGCCGGATATCGTTTCGACAGAGTTTGTGTTAAGAAAACGCCTGTATAAGTCTGTTGGGCTTATACAGGCGGATTTTTTGCGGTTTTGCTTGCAATGTGGTATAATTTTTGATAAAATGATATGGACTATACAATGGAGGAAGTATATGGACGACGAGCTGTTGAAAATTCGTATCGGTCGAAATATCGCATCCTACCGCAAACGGTCCGGACTGACCCAGGTGGGATTGGCAGAGCGGCTGAATTATTCTGATAAAGCCATTTCCAAATGGGAGCGGGGAGAATCCGTTCCTGATGTGATCACGATGATCCAGCTTGCGGATCAGTTTGGCATTACCGTCAATGAGCTGCTGGTGGATCCTGATGCGCTGCCGGAGGAAACAGGTGCGGTCCAGCAGGCTATGGAGCAGGTGGTGGAAAAGACCCTGAAGCGGAAGGCGGACAAGGGAACCATTTTGAAGCTTTCTTCTGTGCTGGTGTGGTTTGTAGCCCTGTGCGCCTATGTGCTGCTGTCCAGCTTTGAGCTGACCGATCCCTGGAGCTGGATCTTTTTTGTGTACGCCATTCCTGCCAATGCCATCGTGCTGCTGAGCCTGCGCTCCGCCTGGCGTGATTTTCGGTGGAATCAGGCGTTGATTTCTGTCATTGTCTGGGGCAGTATTTTGAGCCTGTATGTTACATTGCTGGTGTTTTTGAACTGGAATATTTGGAAGTTGTTTTTGCTGGGGATTCCCGGACAGATCGCGGTGCTGCTGTGGTTCCGTCTGTTCCGCAAAAATCCCAAGGAGGAAACAGATGGATAAAAATGCGCTGCGTAAGCAGATTCGGGAGAAAAAACGAGCCATGACCATGGCGCAGATCGAGGAAAAAAGCCGGATCCTGTCACGATTGTTTACACAAAGCCAGCTTTATCAAAAGGCACAAACCATCTACGGATATTTGCCGTACAACCAGGAGGTGCGCACCGTACCCATGCTGGAGCAGGCGATCCGGGACGGAAAACGGGTGGCGGTGCCGAAGGTCTACGGGGATGAAATGCGGTTTATCTATCTGGATGACCTGTCTGCCGTGGAGAAGGGCTATGCCGGGATCCCGGAACCGGTGGCAGACGATCCGGTGGCGGATGACCTGACCGCACTGGTGCTGATGCCGGGACTTGCTTTTGATCCCGTGGGGCACCGTATTGGCTACGGCGGCGGCTTTTATGATAAATTCCTGGCTGCGGAGCCAAATCATCCGACTCTGGCGCTGTGCTTCGATTTTCAAATGCTGCCCAGCCTGGAAACCGAGGAGTTTGATATTCCTGTGGATCAGGTTTTGTGGGCGTAAAGAGGAGAAAATATGCCGATTATTGTTGTTTTGGCAACCTTTGCCTTGTGTTTTGCTGTTGACAAGGGATTTAACAAGCTGTTCCGGGGCAAGCAGCAGCATCAAAGCGGACTGTCTGTCCGCCTGAATAAGAAATATGGTCTGGTTGGCATTGTGCTGGGAGTTCTGGGCATTGCGGCGGTGTTTGCCGGATTGCGGGAAAGCTCCACATTGCTGCTGGTGGGCGGTGGGATCATTATTGCGATGGGAATTGCGCTGGTTGTGTACTATATGACCTTTGGTATTTTCTATGATGATGAAAGCTTTATTCTCACCACCTTTGGCAGACGCAGCACTGCCTATGAATACCGTCAGATCAAGTGTCAGCAGCTCTACAATGCCTACGGCGCGATTCTCATTGAGCTTCAAATGGAGGACGGAAGGGCGGTACAGCTTCAGGCCGGTATGGAAGGGGTATATCCCTTCCTGGATAAGGCATTTGCAGCATGGCTGCGGCAAACCGGCAGAAGGCGGGAGGATTGTTCCTTCCATGACCCGGACAATAGCTGCTGGTTCCCTTCTGCGGAGGCGTGAGTATGCACATTCCCAAAGGAACGACTGCGGAGCTGGAGCTGGTGACATTTCAGCAGGCGCTGGAAGCAGCCAACACACCCAGCGATGAATATGATATTGATAAATGGCTCTATGCGCCCAATTTCTACTCGGAATACCGCTACATTCTGGGTACCCGGGGGAAGAATCCCCTGATCTGCATCGGTATCAATCCCTCTACCGCCAAACCGGACGATCTGGACAACACACTCAAATCTGTGGAGCGCATTGCTCATGGCAACGGCTTCGACAGCTTTATTATGTTTAACGTATATGCCCAGCGGGCAACGGAGCCCGATGCCATGGAGAAGGTATGCAACCAGGCACTTCACCGTGAAAATCTGGAGGCATTTCGCTATGTGCTTTCCATTGCGGAGCAACCTGCTGTGTGGGCAGCCTGGGGTACGATCATTGAAAAACGAGCATATCTTCCGGAGTGTGTCCGGGATATGGTGGCGGTGGGTCAGTCCCTGGGGGCGAGCTGGTATTGTGCCGGAAAACGCAGCAAAAAGGGTCATCCCCATCATCCGTTATATTTGCGAAAGGACGAAAAGCTCCAGCCCTTTGATGTAGCGGGCTATCTTTTGTCCCTGGAGGGTTGAAATGGATCAAAATTTGTGTGAATCCTGCTGGCATTTTGACTACGATGAAGAATATGATGAATACTACTGCATGATGGATCTGGACGAGGATGAGGTGTACCGAATCTTCCACACACCCCAAAGCCGCTGTCCTTACTACCGTCAGGGCGATGATTATTCTTTGGCAAGGAGACAATGACATGAAACGAATGCTTGCGGTGCTGGCAATGCTGCTGCTGTTTACCGGCTGCGCCCTGGTGGAAGCTGATGGAACCCAGCCTGTGGGAGATACCACTCCTACGGATCCGGCTTCTACGGCACCGACCATTTACGAAAGCGGTTCTACGATGGAAACAGCGACCAATGGTGCTGTTCGAAGCTATGCGGTGGACGAGGACTGCCGTGCTGTGGCGGTGGTGGGAGAGAATGTGGTGCTGTTTTACGACAGGGTCATACGCTGCTACACCGGGACGGAGATGCGGCTGGTGAAGGAATATCCTACTGCTGCTGCCGAATTTCCGGACTATCCGGATGTGCAGATCACTTCCAACGCCATCGGCTTTTACGATGAGGTGGCCCATCGGGTGGTGATGCTGGACAGTAATTTGAAGGAACTTGCCCGGGTATCCCTGCCGGATACTATGGAGGGCGGTTTTGCTCTGGCGGATACTCTGGACACGCTGTTTTACTGTACGGAGGATGCCCTGCGTGGCTACAATCTGAAAAACGGCACCAGCCGCCTGATTCGCCAGCAGAGCTACGATGCCCAGCTTGTGCTGCAAAACTGCTTCGGCGGAAAGATCCTGGGCTGTGAGGTCTATACCCGGGACCGCCGTTATATTGCCTACATCAATGGACAGACCGGGGAGCTGCTGGGAAGCAGTGAACAGTCCTTTGGCTTGAAAACGGGCGGAGAATCCTATTTTCTGCCTGTTGCCGATGGGGATGATATCCAGTATCTGGTGGGCACTATGGGAGAAACACCCCGGGTGCTTCGCATTGACCGGGAGGAGATCCTCCACATGGCGCTGGATATGGGCGGTGTGTTCACCCAGACTCCCACAAATTCCGGTATGCGGCTGGATTATTATGATCTGTCCGAGGGGAAGCGAAAGGCTTCTGTGACATTGCCCCGGGAATTGGGTACGGTGCTCCATAGCTGGGCAGAGGTTCAAAACGGCTGCCTATGGCTGCTGATGGGCGATAACGCCGGTGCCCGGGCGCTGTATCGCTGGGAGCTGGAATGCTCTGCTGTCCATGACCAGACCATGTATGTTGAACCCTGGTTTACGGCGGAAAATCTCGATAACGAGGGTTTGGCACAATGCGCTGACGAGGCGAAGGCATTGGGCGATCGATTTGGGATGGATATTACCCTGGGCGTGGTACCCGGGGATTGCGAGGTAAGTGTGGTTGCGGAGCATCGGGTGGACCGGATCCGGACAGGACTTGCGTCCCTGGAAACGGCGCTGGAGCGGTATCCTCAAAGCCTGATGGACGCCATCCATCAGACGGGACGCTCCGGAGGGCTGGAGATCATTCTGGTGCGGCAGATCCAGCCGGATCGCAAGACATATCAGTATTGGAGCGAGGGCAGGATCTGCGTAGTGCTGGCATTGGATGAGGATATGACGGCGGCAGTGGATAACGGATTGTATCATGTGCTGGACACCTTCCTGTTTAACAATACCAGCGGACTGGACCAGTGGGCGGAGCTGAATCCAAAAGGCTTCCGCTATGATATGAACAGTCAGGATTATCTGGATCGGCAGGAGGACTCCCGCCTGTCCGGTGACAAGCGGGCTTTTGTGGACAGTCTGTCTATGAGCTACCCCCTGGAGGACCGGGCTGCAGTGTTTGCCGCTGCCATGGGACAGGGAAATGAGGCTGTCTTTACTTCTGAAACCATGCAGCAGAAGCTGCTGAACCTTTGCAAAGCCATCCGGGATGCCTTTGGATGGAAGAAATCCCAGGAGGTCTACCCCTGGGAGCAGTATCTGGAAACATCCATTGCATATAAACCGAAGAAGTGATAAAAAAGAACTGTCATTGCGAACCAGCCTGCGGGCCGGTTCACGATGACAGTTCTTTGTTTGTTTTGCGCTGACTGAAACAAACTCTTTTAACGGTTTAACTTGCAAAGAAGTTTGCAACATAGATCAGACCGCCGGAACGCCAGACACCGATACCGGCTTTGCTGAAGTCGGCGTTGAGAATGTTGTTCCTGTGGGTTGTGGAATTCATCCATACATCCACAAGCTGGCTGGCAGAATAGCCGGAGGAGGCGTACAGCAGATTTTCACCCGCCATACTGCAGCCGAATTTGTAATCCGTCAGCACAGTAAAGCAG
>JAEIGA010017184.1_pt1 | contig 11019 bp, 6 predicted proteins | sample 9270691 | NCBI WGS metagenome assembly JAEIGA01 (sample SAMN17057246, study PRJNA624740) | gut metagenome | biome: biome; isolation source: fecal sample | host: Bos grunniens | place: China: Xizang | collected 2019 | reverse complement strand
TTACCATACAAGCTATAACCGATACCAGCTGCGTAGCTCTGCTCAGCTGTGATAGCACCGAAGTTAGCGCAGTAGTTGAATGTAGCAGCCTTGCTTGGAGTCTGACCAAGGATACCTGCAGCAGAAGAGTTAGCATTATCCTTAGTTGTTGTTACATCACCATAGTTGTAGCAGTACTCGAAATTAGCAACAGCAGTAGAAGTACCAGCGATACCAGATGAAGCCTCAGTACCGTTACCCACGATTGTACCGTAGTTTACAGCATTCTTAACAGTACCAGCAATACGGTTAGAGATACCAGCAGCACTGATATTACCAGTGATATCGCCATAGTTTGCTACATTCTCCAAAACAGATGCAGCACCATCAATCCATGCAACAAGACCTGCACCTCTGTTACCAGATACAGTTGCGTAGTTCTTGCAATTCTTCAACACATTGTAATTAGCGTTCCAAATGAAACCAGCAGCATAACCAGTAGCCTCAACGTTACCAGAAACAGTAACATTCTCTACAACAAGGTTCTCTCCTGCGTTGCATACAAGACCTGCAACATATTTACCACCCTTTACATCAATATTGCTAAGGTTAAGGTTCTTGATAGTTACATTGTCACCAACATATGCGAACATAGCTATATTGTCGCCGCCATCAATAGTAAGGTTAGAGATAGTGTAATCCTTACCATCGAAAGTACCACGGAACTGATTCTCCTCAGTACCAGCTGGAGTCCAGTCCTGACCAGCAAGGTCAACATTGCCTGTAAGCTCTACAGTGAAGCCAGCAAAGTCGAAACCATTGTTTACAGCAGCAGCGAAAGAAGTAGCACCTGCAGCATCACCAAGCACAAACGACTTTGCCACGCCATCATACTGAATACCATCAACCATATTGCGTGGGTAAACCTTGAACTTGTTATTGTCGTTGATTGCAAATGTACCCAATGGAAGCTCATAAGCAACGCCATCATCACCATTAGTGAACGCAATCTGGAACTCATTAGCAGTCTCCAATACAGAAGCCTCATCAATTGTTACACTATATGAACCGCTCTTCAACTTACGAACAACGATAGGCTCAGCAGCCTTAATTGTAGATTTCTCAACAAGAAGAGTAGAGGTTGGCTCAGCACGCAAACCATATGAACCTGCCTCGATAGTAGAGTTCTTAACTACACAATCCTTAGATGTACCCAATGCAATACCGCGATCAGCCTTAACATTAACGCCATCAACAGTAATACCAGTACAGCTAATAAACTGAGCCAATGAGTGACCAGACTCAACAACACAATTCTTAACAGTGATGTTGTAGCACTGACGGAAACGCATACCTACAGCATTTGCCTTACCGTTAAATGTACAATTCTCGATTGTGATGTTATGAGCATAACGACCTGGTGCATTCTGGCTGTTCTGCTGGATAAAGTCAATAGAATCTTCCTCTGAAGAGAAGTTGATATTCTTGATAACCAATGTATCAGTCTGTGTAGAGCCATTATTACCAACTACGAGGATAGTACCATCGAACTTCTTGTTATTACCATCAATAATAACATTCTTACCCTGTACCTGTGAAGCAGTAATATCACCTACAACATCGTCACCGAAGACGATAGTGTTGTCACCCTCAACTGTGTTGTTAAGAGCGTCCTGAAGCTGCTCGGCATCGTAAACAAAATTAACATTCTTAACAATCTCACCAGCAAAGTCATCGCTAATATTAACCTCAACATTTACATTTGTTGTCAATACATCACCGATGATAGTTGTCAAGTAGTTACGCTGAACAGGAATCTCAGTGTTGAAATCAACAACCTTGATCTCCTTAATCTTGTCGCTAACAGTCATCTTGAAGTTGATTGGAGACTGCTCATCCTCAGCAAGGATATAGTCAGTGAAGAGTGTCATGTGTGAAGCACGACCCTTAGCATCAACCATAGCATCGTAGTCAGCGTTATAAACATGGTTAGCCATGTTATTACGAATCTCAGCGATGTAATCGTAAGTGAAAGTCTTAGTTGTGTTATCGCCAGAGATAGTACCCTTTACTGCGTTGAAAGTTGTAGGGATAACAGTGTTGTACTCGATAGCAATCTTCTCAGGGTGTACATTGAGGTTAAGCTCAGCAAGGTCAGTAGCGATAACGCGAACCTTTGCATAAGGACGAGTCAATGTAGCCTCAGTCTGGTTGCTAGTGTTGTTTGTAGGCTCAAATGACCAACTCTTGAAGTAGCAATCAGCAACCTCATCGTTAAGAGCCTCATTAACAAGAGTAATATCGTTCAATGTCTCACCAAGAACATGACGAAGTGGCTCCTTCGTTGCCTGATCAACGAAGTCAGCGAATACAACGAACTGGTACTTACGGTTAGGGATAAGGCGAACCTCAAACTCAACCTGCTGGTACTGATCCTTGATAATCTCCTGACGATCCTTGATAGGAGTTGTGAGATCCTCCTGATCGTAAACCTCCATTGTGTAACGGATATCTACATCATTCCAATCCCAACGGTTGTCATTAGCGACATTACCATCAAGATAATCGATAGCACCAAAGCGGCTATCCAACGCGCCCTGACCATCAATCTCACCGTCAACACCGGCACGAGTTGCGCCGATAAGCTCAGGAGCTGATACAGAAAGCGTCACCTTAACCTCATCACCTGAGTTCATCTCAGGAGCGAAGTCCTTCTGACATGATGCTAAACCAAGCACCAAGGCAGCGATTGCAAAAAATCTTGCTTTCATAGTTAAAAAAATTTAGTTAATTAAAAATTTATAGTTTAGTATATATTTTTTCGATCTATATATTTCATATATACACGCCCTAAAAACGGGGATGAATATATGATTTTAGGCCTTAGGTTTCTTCGTCAAAAATCGTATAATAAACTTTTAATCAATTCTTTACAATTACACACTTAACTAATCTATATTTTCATATTGATACAGTTGTGCAAATATAGCAAAATTTCTCTAATTTGCAAAGTCCCCAAAGGGGAAAATTCCAGCAAAAACATAATCCGCAGAGTTCATGGAGCGCATATACGCATACTCACCTACCGCAGTGCAACAAAACAGACCATAAACAACAGCACAAACCGAGCAATCACACCCCACCACAGCCATATCATGCAAAATTATAGCCACTAGAGTGGCGTTAAGTCAATACTTTTTCCTATATTTGTAGGTTAAAAGTTGCTACAGCAACGCATAATATAGTTACAAATGAGGTTATTAGTTCAGATATCTAAGTGGTTTTGGAGAGTTCTTCTCTCTATAATTGCAATAGTCGTAGTGGCGATATTGGCAACAAGCATATCGCTATGTTATGACTTTGCCCCCGCAGAGCCATTTTCGGGCAATGATATATTCAATCCCTATGCCAATTTCAACCCCAACACCGAGTGGAAACGCACTACCCTACACACCCATACACGAGTAGATGGGCCGCTCAACGAGTGTGACTTTAGCGCCGAGGAGATATGGGCAAAATACCAAGATTTTGGCTACGATATTGTGGGTATATCCAACCATAACGAGATTACTCCACACCCCTCAAAAGAGCAGGATATTCGTCTCTATGAGCATGGTTATAACCTACGCAATTTTCACAAATTAGCAATTGGCACTGAGCGTGTTATGCCATTTGACGCTCTATATCCAATCTTCGCATCACAGGCACAGTGGCAGCTCGATATATTGGGCCGAGAGAGCGAGATACTACAACTCAACCACCCCTCACGCTCAGCACTCCTCGACAGCGTTAAACTTAGCCGATTGGCGGGCTATGACATCATGGAACTATCGGGATTTAATGCCTACCTCGAGAATCGCCATTGGGACTGGGCGCTAAGTGCGGGACGCTACTCTTTTGCTACGCTCAACGATGACCTACACTACCCCGACAGATCGGGCCGCTTTGCCGTTAGATGTAGCTACCTCGGTGCGAATAGTTGCACAAAGGAGGATATCATCGCTACGCTCCGAAGTGGCTGTTTTTACTCCATGCGCATACCCGACTATGGCGCAGGTGATTGGGAGCTAAAGCGTCAAAAAAATATGGAGCTACCCGAGATAAAAAATATTGGATTACAAGGCGATACTATATATATGAAGCTCTCAGCGCCAGCCGAGCAGATTAGGGTTATCGGTCAAAACCACACCCTACTCAGCCGCGTGATGCATAGCGACACCATAGCCTACACCATGCAGGCGGAGGATGCCTATGCGCGCCTTGTGGTCTCATATCCCGATAGTCTGATAATCATGACTAACCCATTTGCGCGCTACGACAGCACGACAATGGCATCACCCGCAGACAGAGTGTTCTACGCACCAAATATATGGGCTACGGCGTTATATAATATCATCGTTGTGGCGCTCCTCGGTGTGGTATTATTTAGTTACGCAAAAATTTTGAGAAGATGGAGAAGATAAATGTTATTAAGGCGTGGTTCAAACGCCCACTAAGTGTTGCGTGGTTCAGTGCTATTGTGAGCCTCTTTACGCTTATAGCATACCATAAGCCCTTGTTTAACTATGTGACTGATAATGTTGAGGGTAGCGGCGTGGTTATCATCATAAGTTTTGCGCTACTTATCTTAGTCTTTAACTTCATGGTCACCATGCTCTTTATGCGCCTACTACGCATGGTGGGACGCATCATCATCGCACTATTGCTTGTGGGCAATGGTGCAGCGTTATACTTCGTAAATACATACGAGGTGCTTCTCACACGCGATGTTATGGGCAACCTCTTTAATACGCGCGTATCGGAGGCCTCGGGCTTCGTGTCGGTGGATATGTTCCTATACATAATCCTCCTCGGCATAGTGCCAGCCTTATATACTCTATGCCGCAGGGTCGATTATGGCTCATGGCGCGGCTTGGCTAAGAGCGTGGGAGCATCACTCCTCGGCATTATACTCCTTGCGGTGGTCAACATCAACAATGTGCTATGGATTGACCGTAACGCCACAAAGATTGGTGCGCTGATACTCCCTTGGTCATATATCGCGAATACTGCGCGCCACTTCCATAAGCAGAAGATGCTTAACCGCGAGGAGATACGCCTCCCCGATGCAGAGTTTACCTCCGAGGAGCCACAGGTTATGGTCTTGGTTATTGGCGAGTCGGCACGCAGCGAGAACTTCTCACTCTATGGCTACGACAGAGAGACCAACCCACTACTTAAGCGCGACAGCGTAACCGCATATAAGGCGCGCGCCTCGGCGACCTCAACGACACAAGCTGTCAAGGCTATCCTCGACCATAAGCGCGTCAAGGAACTATATGAGATATTGCCAAACTACATGTATCGCAATGGCGTGGATGTTGTGTGGCGCACAGCAAACTGGGGCGAGCCACCTCTACATATCGAGAAGTACCGCAATGTGCCACGCCTTAAGGAGCTATACCCCGAGGCAGATGGCAGATATGACGGCATCCTGCTCGAGGGTCTTAGCGAGGAGATTGAGGCATCGACAAATGAGAAGCTACTTATCGTACTACATACAAGCACAAGCCACGGCCCTACATACAATAAGAAGTACCCCGCAGAGTTCGAGCAGTTTATCCCTGTGTGCAACACCGTGGAGATGGCCAAGGCCGATAGAGCCGAGCTTGTCAACGCCTACGATAATACGATACTCTATACCGACTACCTACTGCACTCGGTAATCAACATTTTGCGCGGTGTTGAGGGCCGCACATGCTCGATGCTCTATATCTCCGACCATGGCGAGAGCCTTGGCGAAGGCGGCGTATATATGCATGGCATGGTGTCTGCATCTATGGCCCCTAAGGAGCAAATAGAGATACCCTTCATCGTCTGGAACGGCAGCAACCGCAAGCTCAAAGATATCGATGAGGTGGGCCACTACCATGTATTCCATAGCGTTATGGACTTCCTCGATATGCGTAGCGACTTCTACAATGAGGAGTTCAGTATATTTGAGTAGGTAATATGGAACTATTATTGCTATCTAACACCTTGCTATAGCAAGATAATTCAGTAACAGCAAATGAAAACGATTGATAAACAGAATGGACTTCCTGAGCGTCAGGATATTTCTGAGGAGGATAGAGAGTTTATGCAGATGGCCATAGAGCTATCCATTGAGAATATAGATAGCGGCGGCGGCCCTTTTGGTGCGGTTATAGTGCGCGATGGCAAACTTATCGCCAAGGGCGCAAACCGCGTGGTGCCAAACAATGACCCTACAGCGCATGCCGAGGTGATGGCTATACGCAACGCCTGTCGCGAGTTGCAGACCTTTGACCTCTCGGGATGCACGGTATATACCTCATGTGAGCCATGCCCAATGTGTCTTAGCGCACTATATTGGGCGGGCATAGAGCGTATATGTTACGCCAACACCAAGCGTGATGCCGCAGCTATAAACTTTGACGACTCGTTTATCTACGACCAGCTACGACTCGACTACGACCGCCGCTCGATACACTGCGAGCACTTCATGCGCGATGAGGCTCTCAAGGCCTTCCGTAGATGGGAGGATAAGCTCGACAAAATAGAGTACTAAGCACTATTCACTAACCTTAAAGAACTTAAATACGATGAATTTGAAGTATAACATCGAAGATAGACTCCCCGCAGGACAGATGATACTCTACGCCTTGCAGTGGTTCATCCTTGCAGTGGCGGTTGTGGTGACAAGTGTATTCGTGGCACAAGGCTCGCCAGCCGAGAAACTCTTCTACTCGCAGAAGCTATTTGCCGTAATGGGCGTGGCTGGACTCATACAGGTGGTATGGGGTCATAAGCTACCTATAGTTGTAGGCCCTGCATCAGTACTCCTCGTAGGCGTGCTATCATCATTGAGCGCTGGCGCGGAAGTCAACGCCATATACTCATCTATCGCTGTGGGTGGTGTGTTGGTAGCACTTATCAGCATCGGAGGTGCTATGCGCAAGATACAGAGGCTCTTCACCCCACGCATAGTGGTTGTGATACTTATGCTTATAGCCTTTACCCTAAGCCCCGTAATCAAGGGTCTTGTATTCCCTGCCGTAGCCCACGAGGGCGAGCATCTCTTTGGCTTGATATTCACCATCGTAGGCTGCATAGGCATGGTAATACTCAACCGCACGCTTACGGGTGTAGCCAAGAGTGCCGTTATACCTATCGCCTTGGTAGTGGGCAGCATAGCATATTATGCCCTATTCCCTATGCAGGAGCGCGTGGCAACCACCGCAAGCCTTGACGGCTTGTTTATCAGCGAGTTTACACTCGACTGGGGACTTATCATCGCCTTTATTATCTGCTATGTAGCACTACTTATTAACGATATCGGCTCTATCGAGTCTTTGGGCGCTATGCTCAAGGTCGATGGGTTGGATGCACGCCTTAAGCGCGGTGTACGCATTACCGGTATTATGAATGTGGTCTCAGGCAGCATGGGCGTACTCGGCCCTGTGAACTTCTCTATGAGTCCAGGTGTTATCGCCTCAACAGGCTGTGCATCTCGCCGCGTGATGATACCAGCAACCATAGCACTTATCCTATGTGCCCTATTCCCCGATGTTGTGTGGGCGCTCACAAATATTCCAAATCCTGTCATAGGCGTGATACTCCTATTCTTAATGGGTACACAGCTCGCAGCGAGCTTCGAGATGATACACTCCACAAATGCTGTGCGTAACTTCTCCGAGGCCTTGACCATAAGCCTACCAATTATGGTGGCTATGCTCTTCCAGCTTATGCCTAAGGGTATTATACCTTCGGTTATCGAGCCATTGGTGGGCAACGGCTTTGCAATGGGTGTCTTGGCAGTGATACTTATGGAGCATGTTATAAATCGTAACAAGGCATAAAACACAGCATTATACAAATTACTCTGATAACCTATATTTATAGTGCCATAAAAAATAAATATCGGTTGAATTGTTGCATATTCTGAAAATTTATTACCTTTGCCACCGAAATAAGATGTGGAGGGATTTGGACTGATTGCAACCACAATAAAAAAATGCTAAAACGGCACTCCTAAGCGTTGCTATGGCAGCATCTTTTTAACGCAAACAATCCCTACATATAGACTATTTCGACCATGCATAGCGTTATATGCGTGGAGAGTATGTATAACAATAATAAAAAGTATAAAGCTATGGCATTTCTATTTACATCAGAGTCTGTATCTGAGGGACATCCAGATAAGGTAGCCGATCAGATTTCGGACGCTATTCTCGATGAGTTTTTGCGCTATGACGCTACCTCAAAGGTAGCATGTGAGACCCTATGTACTACTGGTCTTGCAGTAATCTCTGGCGAGGTGCGCTCAGAGGGTTACGTTGATATCCAGGGCGTTGCACGCCGCGTTATTGATAAGATTGGATATAACAAGAGTGAGTACCAGTTCGATGCATCGTCATGCGGTGTTCTATCGGCTATCCATGAGCAGTCATCAGATATCAACCAGGGTGTTGACCGTAAGGATGGTGAGGATCAGGGTGCTGGCGACCAGGGTATTATGTTTGGCTATGCGGTTGAGGAGACACGCGAGTTTATGCCTGCAACACTCATCCTTTCACATGTTATCCTTAAGGAGTTGGCTGTTATCCGCCGCGAGGGCGAGGTTATGCGCTACTTGCGCCCAGACTCTAAGAGCCAGGTGACTATCGAGTATGGCGATGACCGCCGTCCAAAGCGTGTACACACCATCGTGGTATCTACACAGCATGACGAGTTCATCCTCCCTACCCATACACGCTCAGAGCAGGAGGCAGAGCGCGAGATGCAGCGCATCATCGCTGACGATGTACGCAACATCCTTATTCCACGCGTTAAGGCTCGCTTGGAGCGCGCAGGTGATAAGGTTGCAGAGCTTATTGGCGATGACTATATCCTACATGTTAACCCAACAGGTAAGTTCGTTATCGGTGGCCCTCATGGTGACACAGGTCTTACAGGCCGTAAGATTATCGTTGATACATATGGTGGTCGTGGTGCACATGGTGGTGGCGCATTCTCAGGTAAGGACTCATCTAAGGTTGACCGCTCGGCAGCATACGCCGCACGCCATATCGCAAAGAATATGGTTGCCGCAGGCATCGCCCGCGAGGTATTGGTGCAGGTGAGCTACGCTATCGGTATCGCACAGCCACTATCTATCTATGTTGATACCTACGGTACATCAAATGTAAAGCTTACTGACGGTGAGATCGCAGAGCGCATCGGTAAGATGTTCGACCTCCGCCCAGCAGCTATCGTTGAGCGCTTCGGCTTGAAGTACCCTATCTTCGAGGCTACAGCATCATACGGACACTTCGGTCGCCGCCCATACACTGAGATGGTGCGCTTCGTAGGCGAGAAGGGCAAGGAATTTGCGAAGGAGGTAGAGTTCTTCTCATGGGAAAAACTCGATGAGGTTGACCGCCTAAAGCAGGAGTTTGGCTTGTAATTGCAAAATTTCTTTCAATATGTAAAAGGCTTGATAACAAAGAGTTAGTTATCAAGCCTTATTTTACACACAAACTTTTCGCATAAAAAGTTTGCAGATTAAAAAAAAGTTACTACATTTGCACACCCAAACCTCAAAAGCCCAGGTGGTGAAATTGGTAGACACGCTACTTTGAGGGGGTAGTGAGCGCAAGCTCGTGCAAGTTCGAGTCTTGTCCTGGGCACCAAAAACGGAAGAGCAATCTTCCGTTTTTTTGTTTTTATCCCCGACCATATTCGCTGTTCACCCACACGTCTGACCCTCGCCAATAAGCCCCCATTAAGCCATTTAAGTGGACTGTACTTGCCAAAGCAAACAAAAAAAACGGACAACTGAAGTTGTCCGTTGTAGTAGGACTCCACATCGAAATTTCTAACCGATTTGTAGCGGACTACGAGCGTGTTATTAGATTTATGTCGTTGGGTCTCAAGATACGAAAAAGGCAATCGGCAGCGCTAACCACCGATTGCCAATAATGAATTAGAGTTTATAAGCGGAGAGTTCCCAGGGGGAGGGTATTGTTATAAAAGGATATGTAGCACTTACTCAGTGGGTAGCACATCGAAATCAATCTGATCTACGGTGAGTACCGTAACTTGCTGTCCATTGTATAGCCCTGAGCACTCAGCACCGAGCAGGCACCCCTCGCTTTTTGAGAAACGAGCAACTATCCCGACCTTGTCGCCCCTAGTGCTGACTATGATCATATCGCCTTCCTCTCGGAATTTTAGCAGTATACCCGTTAACAAAGCGTACTCATTCAATTTATCGATCGTAGAGAATGGAGTGAGGTCGATTCCTCCGTGGGGTCGTTCGAGTACTAATTGCCCATTCTGGTAGCGTTGATAGCTTTCGCCGTCATAGAGTTCCATAGAACTAAACTGATCCTGCCATTTGATAGCCATTTTGATCTTTGAGCCCTCTTTGCGAATCTCAACGGTACCCTGCATCGGAGTGCCATCGAAATCAATATCATAGAGTTCTTCCTGTGAACTCTTATTTGCGGTAACATTTGCGGTAAATCGAACTAGGCAGTTGTCAGATTCGAGAAGTTGAGTCATTGCTCGTTCGACCACCTCTTGGGCGGTGCTAGTCTGCACGCCTTTGATACCAACGAAGAGGGCGATAGCAACTACTGCGGCAATACCTCCAACGCGTGCAAATTGCCAAATAAAGCGGCGGCGCGGTACGGGTGCAGTGACTTTAAATTCGAGGTTGGTTGAGGGGGCGAATCGTGGCGAAAGAATATCGACTACGCGATCGTCCGAAAAGTTGTCTAAATTATTGGTTTTCATAGCAATTACCTGTTTATTTGTTAAATTAACCCGCGCTCTGTAAGAGCCTCGCGCAGTTTGTCGATACCGTAGCGAAACCGCGACTTTGCCGTTGTGAGCGGTATGTCACATATCGCAGCGATCTCGGAAAATTGACGTCCGCCATAGATTCGCAAGCGGATAACTTCGCTCTGCTCGTCGGGTAGCAAAGCCATTAGTCGTTCAATCAATCGAAACTCCTGCTCGAAATCTTTGGGAGCAAGGTCTTCGCTCGATAGTGTG
>JAEIGA010017183.1_pt1 | contig 11019 bp, 7 predicted proteins | sample 9270691 | NCBI WGS metagenome assembly JAEIGA01 (sample SAMN17057246, study PRJNA624740) | gut metagenome | biome: biome; isolation source: fecal sample | host: Bos grunniens | place: China: Xizang | collected 2019 | reverse complement strand
GACCATATTGCTTTACGAAATCAAATGATTTTTACTGATGCAAAAATTCAGACAAAGCTCTTCGGTGAGTCAAATATAAGCGGTGTAATCTATGGCAAAAACGACTGGTTGTACTACTCTTCTACTTTAGATGATTATTCTGGTCGAAATAAAATGTCTGATCGAGAACTTTTTAATCTGGCTTACAATTTATCTATTGTACAAAACTATTTATCTGAACAAGATATCAATTTTGTTTTTACCGTTCCTGCAAACAAAAACACCCTTTATGGTGAAAATATGCCTTACTATTATATTGCTTCTGATGTTAAGGAGCATAATGCAAAACGACTTGAAGGATATCTTAAAGAACATAACATCAATTACATCAGTATGTTTGATTTATTTGAATCACAGAACGAAGTTTTGTATCAGCTTCGCGATTCTCATTGGAATATGAAGGGTGCATGTTTAGCGTACAATTCCATTATGGACTTTTTTAATATAGCTCATACCGATTATTCCGATGCTAATCCAGTTATTAAAAAGATTGACAATGGTGATCTCAATAAAATGTTGTATAGCTTTTACGGCAAGCTTGAGAATGATTACATCTATTCCATACCTGAAAATTATAGTTTTTCTAAACCCGATGCAAGTGTTGAGGATGGTTGGTTAACAACTAAAAATAAAGATGGTAACGGCACTCTGCTTATGTTCCGTGATTCATTTGCCGATACTTTAATACCTTTTATGTCTTCAGAATTTAAAACTGCTTATTATTCAAAAGCTCAACCAAATGCTTTAGAAAGATATATTGAAGCAGATAAACCAGATTATGTAGTTATAGAGAAGGTTGAACGAAATATAACCGATTATTTATATAATCCTCCTATTACTACCCCGGCTTTAGCCGAGCTTCCTAAAAATATTTTAATCAAAGATACAAACACAAGTGTTTCAGTTAAAAATTGTGGCTATGATGCTAATTATTTTACAATAAGCGGTGAGGTTGACAAAGTGGCTATTTCTGAAAAGTCAGAAATATATTTATGTATTAATGACTCTACCTACCGTGCATATCACACAGGTGAGAACGGATTTATTGCATATTTTAAAAAATCTGACCTAAAGGGAAAAAACATTGAAATAAGAGTTTATACCGTAACTGATGATAAATGTATTCAAGCTTCGTTTGATATTGTAAAATTACCAAAATAGAACATATAAAACAAATCAGTGGGACAGAATCAAAAAGTTCTGTCCCACTGTTAATTTATTCTTCTAACTGAAGCCCTAAAATTTCATCAGCTTCTGTGCCGTCAATTACTTCAACACCCTTGAGTTTTTTCTGAATAATATCATTTCTCTTTTGTGCTTCGTCAAGTGTTTTACCAGCTTCATCAATCTTTTTCTTTGCTTTTTCAAGAACAGTACCAAATGTGTTATACTGTGATTTTGCAACAGATAAAAGAGTTCTTACTTCGTCTGCCTTTTCATTTATAGCAATTGCCTTAAAGCCCATAGCAAATGAATTAAGAAGTGCAGTAATTGTTGTAGGACCTGCAATCATAATATTTTCTTGTTGCATTTTTTCAACAATACCATTTTTAGAAGAAACTATTTCAGCGTAAAGACCTTCTGTTGCAAGGTAAAGAATTGCAAATGGTGTGGTCTTTGGCGGTTCTATGTACTTTTTAACATCTTTTGCTTCCGCTAAAACTCTGTCTTCAAGTGCTTTTCTTGCTACTCTTATAAGCTCAGGGTCACAGGAGTCGGTAGCATCACAAAGTCTTACATAGTCTTCCATAGGGAATTTTGAGTCTATTGGTAAATAAATTATTTCGTCTTTACTTTCACCACTTGGAATTTTAACTGCAAATTCTACTCGCTCACCATTAGTTTTTGGTGAGTAGTTTTTAACATACATTCCCGGAATTGTCTGGTCTAACAAAGACTCCAATTGAACCTCTGCCCACGTACCACGCGCCTTAACATTTGTAAGTACTCTGTTTAAAGAGGTAACGTTATTTGTAACGCCTTGTGAAAGTTCTTTCATTTCACCTAAAGATTTATAAACGTTTTCAAGCTGTTCTGAAACAGTTTTAAATGAAGAATTAAGTCTTGTTGTGAGAGTAGAAGTTAATTTTTCGTCAACTGTAACTCTCATTTCTTCAAGCTTCTTCTCGTTACTTTCCTGAAGCTTTGCAACAGACTCAACTATAAAACGGGTTTGTCTGTCATTCTGCTCAATGTTATTCTGTCTTATAACATTAAGATTTTCTGTGATTTTTTCAGTCATATCAATACGACTTTTATAGTTTTCTTCCCTTAAAGCGTTAAGTCTTGTGTCAACCTTTTCGAGTCCGTTTATTACATCCTCACGAGACATACGGCTGGCTTTTGACATTTCTTCACGATTATAGCGAAGCTCGTCAAAAATTGCACCGTCATTTCGGTTTTTCTTTAAAGAAATGAGTAATGCAACACATACACCGAGTAAAACTATTACTACACCAACGAGAATAAATAAAAACAATATTGTACTATCCATAGTTAAAATCCCTTTAAATTTATATTTTACTCCCTTATAATAACATATTATGTGACCTATTTTAAGTACTTTTTAATAATTTTATTTTATTTTTTCTTGAATATATGCTTCAACTTCGCTTATATCTATATTAAGTGCTACTGCAAATTCGGAGTACAACTGAATTTCTGCTTGCTTCTGATACACTTCATCAACCTGCCAGAGCTTTCTTTTTTGTTCTGAGGCAATCTCCTTCTTTTTATATATCGTCATAAGAAGTTCAACTAAATCCTTACAATTATGATTTGAAATAATTGATTTATAATATTCAGAAAGTTCATTTGTGTTATCAAAATCCTTTGCTTCAACCTTTATTTCTGGAATTAAAGCAATTATTTTTTCTGCTTCTTCTTTAGTAATAATATGTCTTGTAAAAACCTTATCTGAATCCACAGGATAATAAACAACACCTGAAGAAAAAGCTGGCTTCAAAACATAATATTCTTTGTTCTTCTCAGCATAGCTGATGCCCTTTAACGTAGTAATATCTTCTACTTTATAAACACCCGCATTACCATAAACAATATAATCACCTTTTTTATACATAACAAAACCATCCTGATAAAAAATAAAACGAGCAGGCAACTGGACTTACGTCGCTTATTGCACTACTCGTTGTTTTTTTATTATATCATATTTTTTTAATTAATGTAAGTAATTTTTTCTTACAATTAATGCCAAATATCGCAATTACACCATTCAACCTCAGATTGATGTGCTAGTTGTGATTTAGTTCGTTTTTTTATGCCCCGAAGTGTAGATTGAGGTGCAAATTTGATGATAGTTGGCATTTTACGATTCTCTGAAACATGGATTGATGTGGGAATTTGGTGTTATATGACCTTTTGCGAACCCCGTAGCGTAACTCCATCAAAGTTGGATTGATGCGTTAGTTGTGATTTAGTTCGTGTTTTTTATGCCCCGAAGCGTACAAGAGTACGCGAGTTTGGGCATAAAAGACACGAAATAAACACAAATAACCATCAAGCCTCTTCCCAATTCATTGAACAACGAACTGCCTTATGCCATCCCTTAAGCATTTTTTCACGTTTTTCGGTATTCACATTAGGTATAAAGATTCTGTCAACTTCTCTATCCATTTCAATCTCGTCAAGATTTTTCCAGAAACCTACTGCAAGGCCAGCCATATAAGCAGCACCTAAAGCAGTTGTTTCAACAAGCTTGGGTCTGTTTACCTTAGCACCAGCCATATCCGCCTGAATCTGAAGCATCACGTTACTTACAGAAGCACCACCATCAACACGGATTTCTGAAATAATCATTTCGCTATCCTTTGCCATTGCTTCAATTAAATCTGTAACCTGATATGTGATACTTTCAAGAACTGCTCTTGCAAAGTGTGCACGATTAGTTCCACGTGTTAAACCAACAATGCAACCACGTGCATACATATCCCAATAAGGTGCACCAAGACCTGTAAAAGCAGGAACTAAATAAATTCCGTTTGAATCTTCTACACTTTCTGCCAAGAAGTCACATTCAGATGGTTCAGAAATCATACGAAGCTCATCGCGAAGCCATTTAATAACTGAACCCGCATTAAATGCACTGCCTTCTAAGTCATAAGTAACTTTACCATTAAGACCCCAGGCAATACCTTCAATAAGCTGATTATTTGAATGAACTCGCTTGTCGCCAGTATTCATAAGAAGGAAGCAACCCGTACCATAAGTGTTTTTAGCCTGACCTGCATTAAAACAAGCCTGACCGAAAAGAGCCGATTGCTGGTCACCTATAGCACCACCGATTGGAATGCCTGCAAGCTCTGAGAGTCCTGGTAAGTTATCTGCAATTTCACCATAAATTGCACTTGATTCTTTAACTTCTGGGAGCATACTCATTGGAATACCCAATTTGTTGCAAAGAGTTTCATCCCACTCTAATTTTTCAATATCAAAGAGCATTGTACGTGAAGCGTTACTGTAGTCAGTAACGTGCACTTGTTTATTTGTAAGGTTCCAGATAAGCCATGTTTCAACTGTACCAAAGCAAAGCTTATTTTCATTAGCTAAAGTTCTTGCTTCTGGAACGTTATCTAAAATCCACTTGATTTTTGTTGCAGAAAAGTACGCATCAATTAAAAGACCTGTGTGCTCTTTTACATAAGGCTCTAAGCCCATTTCTTTAAGCTTTTCACAAATAGGTGCAGTTCTTCTACACTGCCACACAATAGCATTGTAAACAGGTTTACCTGTATCTTTTTCCCACACAATAGTTGTTTCACGCTGGTTAGTAATACCAACAGCCGCAATTTCTTCAGCTTTTATATTACCATTCTGCAAAGCAACCTGTAATGAGTGAAGCTGACTTTCCCAGATTTCATAAGGGTCGTGCTCTACCCAACCACTTTTTGGATAAATCTGAGTAAATTCAAATTGTGCTTTTGAAACAATGTTACCCCTTTTATCAAAAACGATTGTTCTCGAAGAAGTAGTACCCTGGTCAAGTGCTAAGATATACTTTTTCATAATTTCACTCCTAATTAATTGCAAGTAAAATCAATATAGTCAATTGTATTTTTGGTTTGATAGTTTACATTTTTAAGCGTAAATAATCCATTCTGAGCGCTATGAACATAAACAGTTGTTTCATAGCTCAATGAATATTTAATTACCTCATTTGTAACAACATCAAATTCAGCAGTAAGAATTGCATTTTTATACTTTACTGTTTCTGTTCCGTCTGCGATACCAGAAAGTAATGAATTAAGTGTTGTTTCAGTCGCACCTAAGAGGTTATCTGAATTAAATACTCTTATATAAGAAGAGTCTAAAATATCACATTTTTCTGCATCAGGAATGGCAATTTTTATTGTTACAACACCATTTTGACGAGTTCCGTCGTAACTTACAGTTGCACCATAAACATCTGCAGGAGCAAGAGCAGAAACATAAGGTTTACCCTCTACATTTATTTTGTTTACTGAGCTTGTTCCCGAAACAACATAGAGGTCTTCTTCTGTTTCACTATCAACTGTCTGGAAAACACCCTGAATTATTTTATCGGTATTTTCTGTAGGCCTACCCAAAAATGTTGCTTCTTCAAAATCGAATTTCTGCATTTCAACATCACTGGTTCTTGTAAAGCCATATTTTTCTTCTTTTATTTTATTAAGATTTGTATTGAAATAATCGACAAGGTCTTTTTTGTCTTCAAAAATTCCTCCGCCATTAAAACCACTGAATGCACCTGTAGGCTGTAAGTTTATAAGACCTGCGGCACCTCTTAAAATTTTACGGGCATCAAAGAGGGTAATATACCCATCCTCATTAACATCGCAAAGAATTTTTGCTTCACTTGAAAGATTGTCTTCAATACCTGCAGCATATCTTAAAACGAGTAAAGCATCAGTTGACTCAACCTTGCCATTACCATCAGCATCGCCCCACTTGCCAGTTGTAGCTGCACTTGAGGTAATTCCTATTGAAAAAACTGACACAACAATTGTTAATACCAATACTATTGCTAAAATTCTTTTTTTCATTTTTGTACCGCTTCCTTTCTTTTATTTTGTTATTTCCTCAAGAATATTTTTCACCGAATCAAATATATATGTTGGTTCAACATCTGAAGCTTTTAAAATAGCCTCATCTGTTTCACCTGACATAACAAGAATTGATGTAACCCCCGCATTTACACCCGTTTTAACATCGGTATAAAGTCTGTCGCCAACCATTGCGATATTTTCGTAAGGGGTATTAGTTTCCTTTTGTAAAATATCTATCATAGTTCTGTCTGGCTTACCTAAAAAGATTGGGCGTCTTTTAACAGCATTTTCGAACATATCAGCAAAACTACCACAGTCAGGTAAATACCTGCCATTTTCAATAGGACAAACCATATCAATATTAGTTGCATAATACTCTGCACCCGCATCTAAAAGGTCGCATACCTTACGGATTTTTTTATAATCCAATTCTGTGTCGTAGCCTAAAAGAACCAAATCGGCATCTTCTTCGGTGATTTCAACACCATATTTTAAAAGTTCATTTTTTAAAGACTCTGTACCACACACATAAACTTTTTTGCCTTTTTTGTTATCTCTTAAAAACATTCCCGCAGCCATGCCTGAGGTGAAAACATTCTCTTTTTCACAAGGGAAGCCTAAATTCTTCATTTTCTCTACATAATCATTCGCATTTTTTGATGAATTGTTTGTTAAGAAAATAAAATTCTTGCCTTGCTTTAGTAATGTCTCTAAAAATTCTTTTGCACCGTCAATCGGGTCATAACCCAGATTAACTGTGCCATCCATATCAAGTAAAAAAAGTGTAATATCTTTTAAATTGCTCATTTTAAACCCTACCGAATAATTCATTCATTTCTTTGTATTCTTGCTTGTTAATATTGTTAACCTGTTCTTTTGTAACTCTGTAAAGCCAGTTTCCCTCTGCTCTGCCTGGAACGTTAAGACGAGTATCTGAGCCGTATCCTAATAAATCTTGTATCGGGAAAATTGCAAGACCCGCATTGCTCGCCATAATAGTTTTAATTATTGCTTTACAACCATCTTCGTTCCATCTTTCATAAGGACAGGAACAATACTGCATAACTTTCTTTTTCATATCTTCTGGTGTTTCCCAAAGATAACCTAAGAGAGTGTTGTTATCGTGTGTACCAGAATAAGCAACACAGTTATTTATGTAGTTATATGGTCTGTGAGGTGTATCCCACATTGAAAGGAATCCGAACTGGAAAACTCTCATTCCTGGGAAGCCACTATCATTCACAAGCTTTATTACGTCTTCTGTAATATCGCCTAAGTCTTCTGCAATAATAAGCTTATCACCTTTAACCTCGTTAAACATTTTAATAAGCTTCATACCTGGGCCTTTAACCCATTTACCATTTTTAGCCGTTTTTTCTGTACCTTTAACCGCCCAGAAGCTTTCGAATCCTCTGAAATGGTCAATTCTTACACCATCAAAAAGCTCTAATGCAAATGAAAGACGTTCTTTCCACCAACTAAAACCATCTTTTTCCATTTCTGCCCAGTCATAAAGTGGATTACCCCACAACTGACCATCTTCTGAAAAATAATCCGGCGGTACGCCTGCTACATCTGTAAGATGATTTTCTTCATCCATCAAAAACATTTTTTTATTGTAGTAAACATCGGCACTGTCAAATGAAACATAAATCGGAATATCGCCTATTATGCTAATTCCATTATCATTAGCGTACTTTTTAACCTTTGCCCATTGTGTGAAAAATTCATATTGAATAAAGCACCAACCAAAATAAATTTCTTCACTATATTCTTTAGTTGTCCATTCAGTCCACTCTTTTTCATTATTGGCAGTTTTAAGAGCCATAAACTTACAAAAATCTCTGATGTGATGATTTTGTTCTACGAATTTATTTATTTTCGCTTCTAATTCTACATTCACATTTTTTGAAGCCTTAATAAGAAGAGGAACCCTCTCTGTCTTTAATCTGTCAAATTCGCAATAATATGGTGTACCTTGCTTTGCAGAATCCAAATCCGCCTGTGACAAAAGCCCAGCCTCAAATAACGCTTTAAGGTCAACAAAGTAAGGGTTACCGCCAAATGTAGAGTATGATTTGTATGGTGAATTACATTCATCTGGAATTACAAAAGGCAAAACCTGCCAATATGAAAAGCCACTTTGCTTTAAAAAATCTACAAACTGAAATGCTTCTTTACCAAAGCTACCACTTGAATATTCTCCCCAAAGAGAAGAAATGTGCATTAACACACCACTTTTTCTTTCCAAAAAAGAACACTCTCCATTACATAATTATACGAATATATTATATCATAGCAACTACTTATTTGTAAAGAAATAATAAACTTTCGTACGCCTAAAATACGCCCGTAAATTTATGCGAAATGAACAAAGAAAATCACCCCGACACAATGGTTGGAGTGATTTTTTATTTCGCTTCATCTAAATCTCTGTAATACTGTGTAAAGATTTTCGGATGCGGATTGTTTTTCCACAATTCTTCGGCAACTGGTGCCCAAGCTTTACTAAAATCTACACACTTATCACAAAGCTCGTCAACATCTTCGTTAATAAGATGGTCGGTGCTTTTAGCGCCTGTTTCTTTTATAATTTTTCTTAAAATATCGGGATTTTCGAGCATAGGACAAGGCATTAAATGATTATCGTTAAAAGGTTGCCCTTTTCTGTATGCCTGGAAAAGTGGACGCTGTAACGACTCTAAAAGAGTTGTTTCTTTGATATTTGAATCTGAATAATGAACGAACACACAAGGTTCAATGTCGCCCTTTGAGTTTATGTGGAAATAGTTTCTGCCACCAGCAATACAACCGCCAACATACTCACCATCATCCTGGAAGTCCATAACAAATATTGGTTTACCTGTTTTGCCGTTTCTTGTTCTTTTAAGCCACATATACATATATTTTCTCTGCATAGGTGTTGGTATTAAATCTTTCTGACCATCACTGCCAACGGGCATATAGTTGAAATAAAGTGCGTATTTAACACCTTTTTCAATCATATCATTTAAGAACTCGTCACTTGTTACGCTTTCAACGTTTTTGCTTGTGTAGCAAACAGAAATGCCAAAAAGAATTTTATTTTGCTTTAAAAGCTCCATTGCTTTGACAGTTGTTTCGTAAGCACCCTCACCACGACGGAAGTCATTGCTTTCTTTTGAACCTTCAATACTTAAAGCAAGTGTAATATTACCACACTTTTTAATATCGTCACAGAATTTCTGGTCGACTAAAGTAGCATTTGTATAAATCAAAAATGTACATTCTTTGTTTTCAGAAGCGAGGGTTACAATATCATTTTTTCTTATAAGCGGCTCGCCACCTGTAAGCATATAGAAATGAGTACCCATTTCTTTACCCTGACTTACAATGCTTCTCATTTCATCAAGAGAAAGCTGGAATGAGTGACCATACTCTGCAGACCAACAACCTTTACACTTGAGGTTACAAGCAGAAGTCGGATCGAAGAGAATTATCCACGGAATATTGCATTTATATTTTTCACGATTAGCTCTTACAGTTTTTGTACCATAAAAACCAGCGTGAACGCCCAAAGAAAGAAGAAGACTTTTTATTAAACTGTGGTCTACGTCTTTTAAAATGCTTTTTGCTAAAATTGTGTGGGAATTACTGTCATCCAAAACAGCGTTTCGCATTTTAGCATAGTTTTCTGCTGGATACATCTTAAAAGTTTTCTCAACAATACTGAGAATTTTAAGAAGATTTTTTTGTGGTTCTTTGTCAATATATTTCAATATACTTGAAATAGTTTTATCTGCCGCAAAATGAACCAATTTATGCTCCACAGTGCCCAACTCCTTTCTTTTATATTATTAAAAAACAAATACGCTGAATAGTTTATCACACTTTCTAAAATTTGTAAACAACTAATTTATTAAATTGTTGCCATATTTTACACTATTTATGCAATCTATTTTCTTGACTTTACTCCTTTAGTAAACTATAATATAATTGATATAATTTGTAACAATATTTTGTACAAAAATAAAAACAAAGGAGTTTTGTTATGAAAAACAATAAAGCTAAAGCTTTAACAAACGACAAGCTTTCAGGCAGAATTTGGTTCAATCTTTTCCTTTTCAACCTTATTGGTGGTATTGCTTGGAACCTTGAAAATATGTATTTTAATACATTTCTTTACAACTCAGTTTATGCTGGTGCTTCTCAAGCGGCGCTTTCAGGCACAATGGCGCCAACTACCGCTATAAGCCGAATGGTTGCACTTTCTGCTATAACTGCAGTACTCACTACATTTGTTATTGGTACATTCAGCGACAGATTAAGAAACAGAAAAGTATTTATTTCAATAGGCTATATTGTATGGGGTGTTGTTACTGCACTTTTCGGATTCATTACAAGAGATAACATCGCTGCTATATTTGGTCTTACAGATGCTGTTCAGATTCTTACATTTACTGTATGGGCAGTTATCATAATGGATATGCTTATGACCTTTATGGGTTCAACGAGTAACGACTCTGCTTTTAATGCCTGGGTTACAGATGTTACCACTACAAGCACACGTCCAAAGGTTGAAACAGCCTTTTTATTTATAGGCTTTTTATCTATGGCTATTGTTATGGGCGTTGGCTCATTCGCTCAGGCTGGTACAGTTTCTTATAAAGTGTTCTTTGGTGGACTTGGTCTTTTAGTTGTTGTAAGTGGTATTATTGGTCTTTTCTCTCTTAAAGAACCTGCTCACAAAGAACCAAAAGAAAAGAACACAAGCTACTGGGCTGACCTTCTTTATGGCTTCAGACCAAACGTTATTAAAGAAAACTCTCAGCTTTATTTAATTCTTTCATCAGTTTGCATTTTCAACATTGCTTTCCAGGTATTCTTCCCTTATCTTTTTGTTTATCTTCAATATGTTGTTCTTGCAGACGAAGCTAATTCAGCATTGCTTTCAGCTTTC
>JAEIGA010017182.1_pt1 | contig 11020 bp, 5 predicted proteins | sample 9270691 | NCBI WGS metagenome assembly JAEIGA01 (sample SAMN17057246, study PRJNA624740) | gut metagenome | biome: biome; isolation source: fecal sample | host: Bos grunniens | place: China: Xizang | collected 2019 | reverse complement strand
TCTCTCCGGATCGAATGTAACGGTCCTATACGCACTGGGACCGTTCGTCGTCATGGCGAAAGTTATTTCGCTCATTGCCTCTTCCTGCAGATCGGACAGGTAATTGCCGCTCGACTGCGAAAGGGCTGCTTTCGCCAGCCCAATCTGAACGGAATCACCCGACCATGTCATGAAGCCAGTGCGCATGTTGTTGAACAGGTTGTCCTGCACTTCGATATCGGCGAAAAGATAGCGGCTATTCCAGCCAAGCGCCATGCGCACACCTTCCGCTTCCGTACCCGCTTCCATCGGCCACTCAAACCAATCCGGAGCCGTCCATTCCGTGAAGCAGCCATTTCTGCCGACCGCTTCCGAAACACGATGCGCACACAGGAAGTTCATTCCGTACGTACCCGAAGTCCGGTAGCCGTCTGCGCACGCGACCGACACCTCGACGTTTTTCGTCTCAGAAGGATCAATCTTCACCCCTGGGGCAAATATGATTCCGGAAACGCCCTTCGTGCGCGGTGAGAGCGACAGTTCAGCAGACTTTCTGGCCTCCGGGATGCCGTGGATGCGAAGAAGAATACGGCAGACAAGGTTGGACGGTGTCATATTTTCCACCTCCACCCGTACGCCAGATCGACCCCCGGAGAAAGTCGGACTAACCGAGACGATCTTCGCCCGGCACGCGGCCTCCTCGCGTCTTCGGCGTTCCTCGCGCTCTTCGATCATCTTTCGACGCATCGTGCCTTTCGTCCCCCAAAGGGACGGATCCGGATTCAGAACGTAAACGGGCGATCCCGTCAACGTCAACGAAAGTTTTCCGCCCGGAGCCTTCCGCCGCGTCACATTGCCCATAATGTCAGCAACGTCAATACTCTCCCGACCGATGGGCAACACCGTCTCGCGAGGCTCATTGCCGTAGTCCCACAGCGCAATGGTGCAACGGTCGCGGCTGTCTGCATAGGCGTAGCCGAACGAAGTGGGACCAAGATTCTCTATTGATGTTACAGGCCTCATGCCGTCCACCATGAGCGTTGCAGCGGCGAGAGCGGGGAGCACCGGCCGTGGAGACGTACTGTTGGAGTAGCGATTCTTTTTCAGCTCGAGGTTGTAGTTCAAGCCGTAGTCTCCGTCAAACCATGTGTAATCGTCATTACCGAAGTCTCTGGTCCAAAACATCAGGTGCATCGAGTATCCCTCACCCAAAAGGATTAGCGCCACACGAATGTTCCCCTCCATCTGCAGAACCTCATCGGCCGCCGCCGCTGCAAAGCCTCCCTCCGTCGCAAACATCTGGGTGTTCACACCCTTATATTTCCGGACGAGTCCCGTAAATGTGCGGATATTTGAGATGAAGTCGTTCCTCTCAGGAGGGTACGGCGTATAAGGATGGATACTGAACGCATCCATGCTGTCGGCTATTCCAAGTTCAAAAAGCCTTTGCATGTAGCTCTGCTTCGGTCTGCTGACATTGGAGACACCGGCGGCGACCACAACGGCCTCAGGGTCGGCAGCGTGGACTTCCTCATAGAACGCCTTTTGGCAGCGAATAGTCGTTTCGGCATCTGGCGAATGAATATCGCACTCCTGTGCGTATTCGTAGATACGGCGCCCCGGACGCGACGCACGAGCGGCAGCCGCGAAGGCGCGCGTTGTCTCGCGGAACATCCGTTCACCTTCCGCGTCTCCCTCGGCAAATGAGAACGGAAGCCTTTTGGCTGTTTTCGCGCGACCGGCGAAGTACCGTGCCGCCTCCTTTGTCATGAATGGCTTTATGAAGCGGTATTCTGCAGCAATCGTCCCATAGACTGGAACGTCCTGCGACTGAAGCGAACATGTCCGCCTAATGTTAGCTTCATTGTTTGTCGAAGGTGTTGATGCGGAAAAAAGGTGGTGTGCCCCCGTCCAGTGACAGAAACCGCGCCCCTGAAGTCCAAAAAAGGCATCCGTCTCCGAAATCTTCGGACGCTTCACCGGATCGGGAACCACCGCGAAAGTAAGACATCCTTTCGGCCTGCTGCCACATTTCGGCAGGGTCAGTGATCCCGAGCTGACGCAGACACGGCGAAAGCCCAGCCGATCTGTCGGGACCGTGAATGCCCCGCTCCAACATCCTCGACCGTCTGCGGAAATGCCGTCGTTCTTACATATTCCGACTTGGCGTCCGCGTTCGTCCTTAAGCACGATGGAAAGATCGCGCTTCTCGCCAGGCTTAAGACCGCTCGCTTCTATCAGCACCTCTGCATGTTCACCGATTTTGAAGACGGACTGCGGGGATGATGTCCGCCCTACGAGGCAAGGCTCACCAGCCACCGTCGCCGCAACCACCCACATCCATGCGAGCAGCAATGCAATGTGCCGGCGCGGCGAGCCTTTTATTGTGCAAGACATGAAAGTTCTCCTACTTATTGTGCAAGACATGAAAGTTCTCCTACTTGACGAACACGATGAAACCTACCGGTTCAATGTTCGCCAAGAACGTTATCGATCCATCATCATTCTGACGTTCGGTGATTTTGGTCTTATGTCCAGCGACTCGGTCAACCTTGATGTTGCCGCGCAAATTCGCCGCGGCGGATGAAGATACGGTGCATACAGCAACAACGACTGTCTCGTACCTCTCGATGGCGGAGGAATTTTCAAGGGAGACCGCCAGTTTACCTCCGCATTGCGTGAGGTCAAACGGCGCCGCCCACAGCACATTGCATAGACCATAATCACGGACACCCTCATCGGCATAGGACGGATTCGGCACTTCAAGTCCGGTCCCTTCGGCAAACTTGACCGCAAGGCCGTTGAACGCATTTTTCGAAAGCGCTTTGATGCGGCCGCCGGCCACTTCCAGAACGTTCGTCCCATCAATCGGCACGGCACTCTGTTCCGACGTGAAGAGGCATGTTTCACCGCCAAGTGCCAGAGTACCGGGACCTTCCTTCACCAATGTTCCCTCCATTGTCAGGGAGGCACGTACCTTCATCTCATGCAACGCATTGGGAATCCGTATACGCCCCATGCCGTACACATAGAACCCGCGCGTCGTCTCCGCGAGCTCCACCGAATCGGTCGACTCCAGCCTGCTCCCCGCGCGAAGTTCGATTCCATTGTACGTAAACGTGTTCATGGTCCCGCCGAGATTTCGCCCGTCGGCGATTTTCAATGTTGTCAGTTTTGTCGGCGCACTGGCGTTCGTGACACGAATCCGACCCGAGAAGGAACTATTCGTGCCGTCAAGTTGGAAAGTTGGACTTCCCGCTCCAAGTTCCGAGATATGAGTGCTGAAGGAAAGGCCTCCATTGCCTGTAATTTCACTTTGTATGTCAAAAGTCCTTCCGTCACGCCCATAGAAATATGCATAATCGCCGTTGTTATCATAGTCAATCAGTTTCACCGTGCCCTGAAGGACTCTGGTCATTGCCGTAGCGAGATAAAACAGCCTTGCACCAGGGTTCATGTAAAGTCTGTCAATACGCGCCGATTGCCACATATAGAGTTTGGAGTCACCTGTAATGCACAATGCCCAACCGCCGAAGATGGCAGTTCCGGAATCTATATGGGGCGTCGCCACGCCATATCCGTTCACATAGTAGAAACAATCCGGATTCAAATCTGTAGGATCGGTCAAACCCCAGAGGGAAGCACATTCCGGCAGAAAGCAGCTTTCGTTTTTCCAGGTATTGTCGCTCCGTTTGGCGGAGTATGTGGGCCTAAGTCTCCAGTAGAGAATCTCCGAAGTCTCTGTCTTCTCGACTTGCAGTTCGCAGCGCATCGCCTTGACCAATGCCGGGAAATCACTTGGAAGAGCGTAAGTGAACTGCTCTTCAGAGAGATTCGTTCCGAGCGGTGCAATGAGCAGTGGTCGGTACACGCCTGTATATCGAAAATTACTGGTTGAATCATAAGGGGCAAGATTCAGGTTAACCTTTCCTTCGACTGGCATCGTCAGTTTTTGCATTACACGCACAAGGCCGTTAGTAGCCTGGTTGACACCAAGTGTGAGCGTCGCGCCATTCTCCAAAACAAGGTTTGCTACCGAAAATTCGCCCTTGCCCTCGCCTTCACTGCTTGGACCAACCGCTCCTGTCGGTTTGACGCAAACAGAATGCACAGTGTCTGATGTGCCGAAAAGAACTCTTGCCCAATTCTTTGTCGTACCGCCTACGACAATGTCGCCTTTATAGCCGCCCATATCGGCCAGGAACGAGACGGTAAATGTGCCGCTGTTACTTGTTTCGTCATTATGCCGCTTTACATTGAGCGTCGCGCTGTCACCACCTGTGAAAGCCCCTTTAAATTCAATGCCGAAATTACTTCCGCCACTACCATATAGATTGTTGACGGTATTGTCACCGATTGTCACAGTTCCTTTCAAAACATATTTATTCCATGCCGAGGCTGCATACACGTTACCACCATCTAAAATTAGTCCATCCTGTGGAAATTCATATTCCTTGACGGTTGATGAACTCGGTCTTAGCGTAAGATAGCCATACTGTTTAACATGCAGTGAATCGCCAGGAAAAGATCCTGTGGTGATGCCGAGTCCACAGTATCTATACTTGGAAGAGGTGCCCTCGATAATGTAGTTGTTGCCCGAACTCGGCATCTCACCGCTGGACCAGTAGGTGGCATTAGTGATGTCGCTTACGGCGGTTTTCCAGGGTTGGTCCGGCCCGTTAAAAGTATAGTCGGCGGCAATGGCGCCTCCCGTCACAACCGAAAGCAGTAAAGCCACCGCCCCGGAACGACAGCTAAACCGCAACATGCCGACAGCAGAATGTTTGTTGATAGGATGTTTCATATGATCATTCCTTTATCTTGTGGTTGTTTTGTTTAAGATGACGCCAGGGTCTGGCGGGTGGCCAGGAAAGCGGGAAATATTCATATTTCCCGCTCCGATGACAGGAAACACACCTCCCCAGGGGGCATGCCAGACGAGTGAACCGTACAGCCGATTTCCCGGATCGCTCACTCCCGCGATGAGTCGCGATACGACCGGGAGGTGTTCTCTACCGCTTTCAAAATTTATTGAACCGATGATTACATTGCACGGCGCCATGCCATGACCGAAAAGGTTTGTGGTGGTTGTGGAGAGTATCACGCGGTTATGCTGCGCTACGACGTGATTGATGACGGAGAGGTGCGTCGCATCATGGAACACAATCCCCTCCTCGCAGTTGTGGACATAGAGATAGTCGGCAACTACGTGCTCGCCCAGAACCAGTCCGTAACGAAACCCCTGCACGGCCACGTTGTTCAGCACCTGGTTGTCGTTCTGGTCTCCGGACATCATCAGACCTACGGTATGACACGGATTAGGCTGGAGTGACTTTCCGAGAATTGTGTCGCCCACATTGTCGTCGAGGCAGAACTGAGAGTCTCGGACGATCGCCCGCGAGGCGTTCTGCAGGTTCACACACCCGCCTTTCGGATACATCGTCTCCTTGTCAAGGTGGGCACGAAATTCAAGATTGGCGATGGAGACCAAGCTCGTCGAGAACTTCCCCTTGCAGTAGATCCCCTCCACAGTCGAGAGGATCGTCCATGGACGCGCCGTTGGATCGTGTTCTTCGGGCGGCGTCCAGTCGGAGAATAAACAGGTGTTCAGCATCCCCATTGTACCGAAGCGAGTGGGTTTGAAGTTTTCCTTGACGGCCTGCAGCGGACGCACCTGATAAGAGTAGAGCAGCTTGCAAGGCATCTCACCTTCAAAGGCAATGTTTACGATTTTCGGCGGAATGACGAGCTGACCACGACAGGGTCTGCCATCTACAAATTCGCGTCCAGGCCTCGCGATGCGGTAGCCCTTCGGTGAATAGGGGATGAAGATTTTCCCCGAGCCTCGAGCGGCTACTGCGTCTATCGCCGCCTGGAAGGCCGCCGTATCGTCCGTAACGCCATCGCCTTTTGCGCCGCAGTCGCGCACAACATCAATAACACCGGTGAAGTTTCGCCGTATGTCATGTTTCAGGACATCATCCAAGAGCACGTCCCCCGCAAACATACCGAGCGACCAGAAGGACAGCGCAAAAGAAGCGACAAACGTTAAGTTTATCCTTCCCCCGATGAATTTCAGTATATTAAAGATGTTCATGTTCCATTTCATCCCTTTGGCGCGAAATTATACTTTTACATCAAACTTTTTGACAAGGGCAGACATTCCTTTTTAACAAATCGAAATATTCCATTTCTTACAACTATTTGATACACTATCTGCCATGAGAACTAAAAAAGGTTATTACCGTGTACTTGTCGTCCATTCTTTGCGAGAATTTGCAGGACGCGAAAGCTTCATGGGTGTACTCGAGGAGATGTCGAACAAGAAAAGGTGGCATCTCGACGTTGTAAGCCCGAATCAGTTCTCGATGCGCACGCTCGCAAACACAAACAACGAACCCTTCGATGGTTATATCATCTCCGAACCGGGGTCTGACGCTGTAATGAAGCACATCGCCGACTCGCATATGCCAACCGTGCTCTGCAACATCACGGATAAAAGGACATCCGCCAGAAGCGATGCCGTCTCCTCGGTATGGTCGGATAACGCGGATGCCGGACGGCGGGCGGCAAAACACCTTCTGGAGCGAGGCAGGTACGCTTCAGCGGGATACGTCCATGAAATCGACTTTGCTTTCTACTCTACGGAACGCATGATGGCATTCCGTGCGACCATGAAGAAGGAGAATGTATCGACAGCGGTGTTCGACAGCCACAAGGCAAAGGACTTCGCCGCCGAACTCCGAAAATGGATACGTAACCTTCCGAAGCCTACCGCAATCATGGCATGCAGCGATATGCGCGCGGCGGATGTAATCAACGCCTGCCGCAAGGAGGGGATACAAGTCCCGGAGCAGGTCGCCGTCATAGGCGTGGACAACGACACGGCACAGCACGAAAAGTGCAGAATGAGCATATCAAGTGTCATTCTCAATATGCGTGACATGGGACGGCAGACTGTCCGCGAGCTGGACTTCCTCTTTCGCCATACGACGTGGCATGGCCGACCGCACGAGGTCCTTGTGCCCGCCAAAGGTGTCTTTGTCGGCGAGTCGACGGCGCGGTCGGCATCCGCCGCCCGACTCGTGGATGCTGCACTTGCCTTTATAAAGACAAACTGCACAAAGAGAATTTCTGCGACAGCTCTCGCGAAACACCTCGGCTATTCGCGCCAACTCGTCGAGCTCCGCTTCTCGCAGATATTTGGAAAGACAATCCGTCAAACAATTGAAGATGTGCGTATGGAAGAGGCTATGCAACGACTGAAAAACGGCGAAACGGTACGTTCAATCGTCCATGCGATGCACTTCACCTCCGCGAATCAATTCTACAGGATATACAAGCGCCACTTTGGTCACACCATCACCAAATCCATATCGACTCCGTAAACACATCATATCTGCAATCTTTTGACATCTGATAAATGTGGTACAATTTTTGAATTTGGATTTATTCATTATTCATTAAATGATCAGGGATATGAAAACGAAGGCTATATGCGAAATTTTTCTTTTGGTTGCACTATTCGCACTCTCTGCGCATGGGGCAATTGATCCTCTTGCCGGGATTCCGGAAGGTGAACGGATTGTACTTTGGCCTGAAGGCAAGGTTCCAAAAGCCGAATCGCACCAGTACGCCCCGCCCTTCATCGAATGGCTCACGCCGTCAAACAAGACGACTGACGCGGTCATGGTTTTGACGTGTGGAGAAGGCTACGACATCTACAATTGGAGTCCTGGTGGTAAGATGGCGGCTCTTTCTTCGCAGACACGCTCTTACGAGTCTAAGAGGAATTCAATTCGGATTATTCTCATCCTATCATGAGATTATGGTTCAGACGAAATCTTGACGCCAATGGCGCAAATCCTGCCGTGAATAAAGATAACCCTCAAATCGCCTAACATGCCCCCTGATCAAGCCCTTTTGAAGGGTCTGTCCCTACGAAAAGGAAAAGAAATTATCCAATTAATCGAATATTCACCGCCTCTTTTTAACTTATCTCACTTTTCAGAAGGGTGTGTCCCTTGATTTTTCCACAGCTCCGACCCATGTCACCTCTGTCGCAGCGAACGTACATGTAGTAAGGACCGCCACAGTTCCTGCCAAAACGACTTTCCTCATAACGAGCCTCCCTTGCTTGTTTGGTTCTTGCGTGCCCTTGCTTTGTTATTTACATCCTCAGCCGCACGAAGACCCGCCGCCAAAAGCAGCTGGTCGAGCGCACGGTTAAACGCAGCCCTGGAACGATCGGGACTGCTCCCTCGAAGTTCCTCAAAGCTCATTGACATCGCACGCTTGCGATACTTCTCCAAGCAGAATCGTTCCGGCGGGGTTCGGTCGTCATTGCGCATCTTGGACTTCAGAAGGTCAAGATATGCGTCAAATGCCGGGATGTAGCAATGAACCGCAAGTTCCGCCTGATGTGATGCGCAGTAGTAGTTGGCTGCATTATCGACGAGAACTGACGAGAAAGATGGCAACAACACAGGATGAATCTTACACAGACCTTCATACGTATCGCAAATCGAAAAATCTGAATGTGTGGCGAGTATGTCGGAAAGCGCCACCAACCGCGCCCTTGCGACCGACCCCTCTCTCACAACGTCCGCCTTGGCGGAATCATCGCCGTCAAGCCAGCGAAGATAGGCGAGCACCATCCTGTTTTCCGACTCAACCGCAAGGCGATCAGCCCAGACCCTTGCTATATCGACCATGTCGCGCCGAAGAAACTCGTCTTTGTCCCAGTCCAATCCCTTCAGCGTTTCAACAACGTCTCCAAGGGCCGCAAAATGCGCATCTGGCTTTGCCGCCGGCCAATCCGACCTCCGCTCCGGCTTTACCAGGCCCTCGCCAAACTCCCGCAGCACGGTCAACAGCGCATTCTTGTTCCATCTAGACTGCATGTTGGTGGAAACCGGTATTGTGGTAAACCACAAGCGCTCCATTTGTTCGGCCTCCTCTGCATAACGCCCCTTGCAGTAGTCCCGCAAGACGTGCCGGACATCCGCCTTGTCGGCGCGCCAGGAGTTTCTGGCGAACCATTCGATGCCCAGCGAATCCGTATGCGAAGACTCCGGCCAGAATATGAAGCCCTTGCACATTGGGTCATCCGAGACAAGCTTCTGGCGCGATGCAAGCAAATCGTAATCAGTCCGCATGTCAAGCCCGGCTTCATATGCCATGAATACGCCGAAAGTATAAGGCCGCTTTCCAATGACATCCCACTCAGTGAAATTGGTACGGTCATAAGCATCGGCCTCATAGTCCCAGATCAGCACGTCTTCTGGAATCTTGCACAGGAACTCCCTTACCTCCGAGGACTCCTTCATGCAATATAGATCCCATCCGGCAAGAATGCGCCTGCAACCTGGATAGCGCTTCGCAGCCTCTCCGAGCAGCATGTTGGTCCAGTCAATCTTGCGTCGCCGGTTTTCCCTTGGGTCATCCGACATCTTTCGTTCCGCTACTCCAATCGTATGCAAAATTTCAGGCTTGCCGTAGGCGGCTATGGAAGCGTCGGTGAGCTTCCAGTATGCGTCCATCCACTTTTTCTTGCGAATGTCCCACACAAGACCGGACTGTTCGCCGTATCCACTGCCCTTCGCCTGCGGCAGGAAATCCGGATTCATCTTGTCGAGGAAGTCCTGGGGAGTGCGGGAATACCAATGCGTCATAGTTCCAAAATCCTCTGGAGCCATCATGCCGCGGGCAAACGCATAGTCCATTACCTCCTTGCGCAGTTTTCCACGGAACTCCAACGGCCAAAAAAGCGAGCGGTTGTTGTAAATCGAATGCTGGCCCGAAAGGGGCTTCGCGGGATCGGGATAGCTGCACGTATCGGGAAACGCCTTCTGGAAGATGTCGTCCTGTCCAATGCGAAGCATGAATAGGTTAAGGCGCTTCTTGAGGCACCAGTCAATCTCGCGTTTCCACTCATCTGGTCCCCAATGCTCTGCCTGAAAACGCATGAGACCGCGATGTGCGAAATAGCGGATTCCGCGATACTCGAAACGCGACTCTTCATGCACATCAAGATTGGAGAAATCTATTGAGCCTTTCTTTGGAACCACGTCACCATCCCAGAACCAACGGCACCCACCTCGTCTTTCAAGGAGGTCATAAACCGCATACAGAACGCTTCGAAGATTCGAACCCTTGATTGTCACAGCCGGCGAACTGCCACCTTTGGAAACAATCGAATAAGCATCGTTTCCGGATTTTGACACATTCGGATCAATGCTAAATGAGACCATTTCTTTGCTAAGCTCTTTCCCTGTAACGAGGCGATAATACTTTGCAAGTTCTGCTTTTGGTATCGTGATGGCATCATCTGCACTGACCACAAACGGCAAAAAAAGTAGCGTTGCAACGAAGCATAAATTCCTCATCGCAGTCCATAAAAGAAATCTCTTTTCTATACTCATCAACCTCTCCTTCTTTTTCCCATGCCCCATAATATACCACATAAACGAAAAAGAAAAGTTATCTTTTGAACAAAAAAAAATATTGTTTTCAACAAATATTGTCAGATTGACGAATCTTTCGCCCTCTGAACGACGATTTATGCTTTCATTCGCACAAAGAGATTAGTCGAAACGATTCTCTAATCCATCTCAAACTGGCATTGAATAAGGTTTTAAGCAAGCAAAAAATAATGATAAGGCGATGGCACCACTGCGTGATGGAGGCAGACGTATCATACTGGGCCATGCGCATGATGTACGGGAAACAGCGTCACTTTTGGCAGCTGATCCTTTAAGCGTATTTCGCATTGTCGATGCACTAGATCCACCTTCTCGTGAAGTTGATTTTGATCAGTTTGTTGCCGCGGCAGTGGAACGTGTTCGACGTCGTTTTTCCTCTCGCGGTCGCAATCAGGGAAACAAATATGCACGCGTTGAACTGGAGATTCTCACCGCGATCGCCGCCGGAAACACCGACAAAGCCATTGCAGACGAATTCAAGATATCAATCGCAGGAGTAAGAAAACACCTGTTGGCGATTACGTCCAAACTTGGAGCCTGTTCACGCACCGAAGCCG
>JAEIGA010017181.1_pt1 | contig 11020 bp, 6 predicted proteins | sample 9270691 | NCBI WGS metagenome assembly JAEIGA01 (sample SAMN17057246, study PRJNA624740) | gut metagenome | biome: biome; isolation source: fecal sample | host: Bos grunniens | place: China: Xizang | collected 2019 | reverse complement strand
TCAAGGCCGACATGGCCGAGAGAGGCATGCTCTTTGCCTCTGAGGAGATCATGCACTCCTATCCCCACCATGACCGCTGCAAGAAGCCCGTCATCTTCCGCGCTACCCCCCAGTGGTTCTGCTCGGTTGAATCCTTCAAGGATCAGGCTGTCAAGGCGATCGAGAACGTGGAGTGGTTCCCCGCATGGGGCGGAGACCGCATGGAGTCTATGATCCGTGAGAGATCCGACTGGTGCATCTCCCGTCAACGCCGTTGGGGTCTGCCCATTCCCGTGTTCTACTGCACCGAGTGCGAAAAGCCCGTGTCCACGCCCGAGTCCATCGACAAGATTTCCAAGCTCTTTGACGAGTTCGGCTCGAACATCTGGTTCGAGAAAGAGGCCATGGAGCTGATCCCCGAGGGTCTGACCTGTCCTCATTGCGGCGGCAAGACCTTCACCAAGGAGAAGGATACGCTGGACTGCTGGTTTGATTCCGGCTCTACCCACTACGCTTGCCTCATGTACCGCACGCCCGATCTGTGGCCCGCCGACGTCTATCTGGAGGGCGCAGACCAGTACCGCGGTTGGTTCCAGTCCTCTCTGCTCACCTCTGTGGGCGCTCTGGATCGCGGTGCCCCCTTCAAGCAGGTGCTGACCCACGGCTGGGTGGTGGACGGCGAGGGCCGCGCCATGCACAAGTCTCTGGGCAACGGCGTCGATCCCGATGAGATCATCAAAAAGTACGGCTCGGATATTCTCCGTTTGTGGGCCGCTTCCTGCGACTACCACGTGGACGTTCGTTGCTCGGATGCCATCTTCCGTCAGCTCTCCGAGGTCTACCGTAAGATCCGTAACACCGCCCGCATCCTGCTGGCCAATCTGGGCGACTTCAACCCCGATACCGATATGGTGGCACACGCCGATCTCCACGAGATCGACAAGTGGGTCATCGCCCGTACCAACGAGCTGACGAAGACCTGCCGCGACGCCTACAACGGCTATGAATTCCACATTGCTTACAACGCCATCAACAATTTCTGCACGGGTGATCTGTCCAAGCTCTACGTGGATATCACCAAGGACCGTCTCTACACCGACGGCAAGGCATCCCTGTCCCGCCGCGCCGCACAGACCGCTATGTATACCGTTCTGTCTGCTCTGACCCGTCTGGTGGCTCCCATCCTTTGCTTCACCGCTGAGGAGATCTGGAAGGCTATGCCCCATGCCGCCGCCGATGACGCTCGCAGCGTGTTCCTGAACGAGATGCCTGTTTATGATGAGGCTCTGGTATTCCCCGAGGCCGCCCGTTTGGACGAGCTGTTCACCCTGCGTGACGACGTCATGAAGGCGCTGGAGCTGGCCCGCGCCGCCAAGATGATCGGTAAGTCGCTGGATGCCAAGGTCACGGTCTACACCGCCGACGAGGCTCAGTACGCCGTGCTGAACGGCTTTGCCGCAGAACTTCCCACCATGTTCATCACCTCTCAGGCTACCGTGGTCAAGGGAGAGGCTCCCGAGGGCGCGTTTGCCGAGACCGTTTCGGGTATCGCCGTGCTGGTTGAGCCTGCCGAGGGTAAGAAGTGCGACCGTTGCTGGACCTTCGTGACCGACAGCATTGCCGACGTCAGCGAGGAGGGCGAGGGCTGCCTCTGCCCCAGATGCCATAAGGTTGTATTTGGCGCGTAAAAAACACCATACGCACGCTCCGCCGTCATAGGTGGCGGAGCGTGCAAAAAAATACGTCACCGGGTGTCGGGGCAACGCCCCCTCTCGGTGATTTTTTGAAAGGATGACCGTTTCTATGTATATTTGGCTTGCCATCATGGCAATAGCGGTCTTTCTCGACCAGATTACCAAATACCTCACCGTCCTCTACCTCAAAACGGTGGATACCGTACCGCTGTGGGAGGGCGTTCTGCACCTGACCTACGTGGAGAACCCCGGCGCGGCCTTCGGCATGATGAAGGACAGCCGCTGGTTTTTCATGGTTGTGTCCTCGGTAGCCATCGTCGGCATTTTGGGTTATATGCTTGTCAAAAAGCCCACCGACCGCATGGAGTGCCTGTCGCTGTCCTTCATCGTGGGCGGAGGCATCGGCAACATGATCGACCGCGTGGCGCTGGGCTACGTGGTGGATATGATCGACTTCCGCCTCATCAATTTCGCGGTATTCAACGTGGCAGACTCCTTTGTCTGCGTGGGTGCGGGACTCATGCTTCTGTGGGTCATTCGCACCATGATTGCCGAAGCCCGTGCCGAAAAGCAGGCGGCGGCCGCCGCCGAGGAGACCGTCCATGAGGATTGACGAACCGATGTTCGCTCTGCCCGAGGAGGCAGAGGGAGACGCGCGAGTGGACGAGCTGACCGTCGGAGCCGACGGCGTGGGCGTGCGCCTTGACCGCTACCTCTCGGATGCGTGTGGTGTAACCCGTGCTGAAGCGGTGCGCCTGATCGAATCAGGATGTGTCGCGTGGGAGACCGTGGTAGGGAAGACCCGCCGCGCCGCTACCCCTGATAAGAATACCCGCCTGCGGGAGGGGGACGTGCTGACCGTTACCTACCCCGAGCCTGAACAGTATGACGCTATGCCCGAGGACATTCCGCTGGACGTGGTGTACGAGGATGGCGACATCATCGTGGTCAACAAGCCCACGGGTATGGTGGTGCATCCCGCGCCCGGTAATTACAGCGGCACGCTGGTCAACGCGCTGCTGTACCGTTGTGGCGATAGCCTGTCGGGGATCGGCGGCGTTCGCCGCCCCGGCATCGTCCACCGCATCGACAAGGACACGAGCGGACTTTTGGTAGTCGCCAAGAATGACGCCGCCCATACCGCTCTCGCCGCCCAACTGAAAACCCACACCGTCAGCCGCGTCTATCACGCCATCTGCGTGGGCAATCTGCGCGAGGATCGTATGACGGTCAACCTCCCCATCGGGCGCAACCCCGTGGATCGCAAAAAAATGGCGACCTTCCCCATGGGCAGCGCAGGGCTGGGGAGCGGCTCGGCGATCCGTGATGCCGTTACCCACGTGTCGGCGCTGGAGCGCTATCCCCTCGGCGCGCACTGGGGGCAGTCCTTTACCTATATTCAATGCAAACTGGAAACGGGGCGCACCCACCAGATCCGCGTTCACATGGCATCGGGCGGACATCCCCTGCTGGGTGACCCCGTGTACGGTGGTGACGGCACGCGATTCGGTAAGCACCATGCAACCCTTTTGCACGGTCAATGCCTGCACGCGAGGGAGCTGGAGCTGATCCACCCCCGATCGGGTGAACCCATGCGCTTTACCTGCGACCTGCCCGCTGATTTTGCTAAGCTGCTCGAGCTTTTGAGAGAGGAGTGCAAGTTTGAAAGATAAATCTTTCAAACAGCGTTTTGTGCTGATTTATCAGCGGCTTTCACCATCGGCGCGATGGCGATTTTGCTCCGCAAAACCACTCACGATTCCGCAAGAAAGGAGGCTTTCGCTTCGCGAAAGCTATGGTCAAAACTATGGCTGATTTCCGAAACGTTCTGATTGCTACCGACCTTGACGGTACGTTTTTCGGTATCCGTACCCGCCTTGTGGAGCGCAATCTGCAAGCCGTGGAGCGTTTCAAAGCGCTCGGCGGTCACTTCACCGCCGCCACGGGACGCATCCGTCAGAATATCATTCGCTCCATTCCGTACCATAACGACCTTTTCAACGCCCCCCTTATTACCGCCAACGGCGCGTATATCTGGGACGGTAAGGCCGACCGCGCGGTCAACAAGACCGCGATGGATCCCGTCCTCGTGCGGGACGCAGTGCGCTATATCCACGAGCTTCATCCTAACGTGGGCGTGCGTGTGTCCACCGAAAACGGCTTTCTCGCCGACGTCAATCATATTCCACCCGCCCTGCGGAGTGATATTGAGCGCATGGCCAGCATAGAGTCGGTGCTTCTGCCCGTGGACGAGTGGGAAACCGACGGCGCGCAGTGGTTCAAGCTGGTGGCGCGCGGCGATGCCGCCGATCTGGCTGCCATCCGCCCCCTCGTAGAAGCCCGCTTTGGGGATGCGCTGGAATACAGTACCTCCTCCCCCGCCTACTATGAGCTGCAGGCGAAGGGTTGTACCAAGGCGTCTGCCATGAGATTCGTTGCCGACCGACTGGCCGCCGAGCTGGGTCACCCCATGCTGACGGTCGCCGTGGGTGACCACGAGAACGATCTGCCCATGCTCCGTGCCGCAGATCTGTCGGGTAGCCCCGAAAACGCGCTGGATGCGGTCAAGGCGGCGACTCGCTTCCACCTCTGCCATTGCGACGATGGCGCGATTGCCGATCTCATTGAAAAGCTGGCGGTGCATTTGGGTGTGAAAATGTGACTTGTTTGTGAAATTGTTATCATATCTATTGAAATAAGGTAGGATTTATGGTATAATTCTATCAAATCTGTGGCTTTCCGCAGAAGAGCCAATTATGCAGAATAGGAGAATGAACATGAAAACAAAGAATCGGCGCATTCTCGCCGCTGTTGCCTTGATTGCGGCGACTCTCTTGTGCTTTGCGGCGTGTGATAAGGGCGATACCCCTGCCGATACGCAGGGCGAATCGGTCACAGTAGAGCAAACGAGCCCCACCACGGGAAATGCCAATCCGGATGAGACCTCGTCCGAAACTGAAACTGAAACCGAAACTGAGGAGGTGACTACCGTGAAGGATCCCTTGACATGGGAAACCTACGATCCCGCGCTGGACGACAGTACCGTGGATACGAGCGCTACCCATACCGTTGATAATACCCAGTGGGTGTGCGTCGACGGGCTTGGCCGTGTCGTGCCCATCAATACCGACACGGGTGATACGCGCGAAAACAAGACGGTCGCTATGTTCTACTGGACGTGGCACGGTACCTTTGCCGAGGATCAGTCCGCGTATAATAACCAGAAGAATATTGAGACCCTTTTGGCTAAGGGCTACACCGAGCAGGATTATTTCTCCTTGACGTCTACCGCGCTGAAGAAGCTCGGTGTCTTTACCGTGAAGGGCGGCGCTGGTACGGGCCAGTACCATTTCTGGGACGAGCCCATCTACGGCTACTACGACGGTGACGACGAGTGGGTTATCCGCAAGCAGGCAGAGCTTTTGGCTGCCGCGGGCGTGGACGTGGTGTTCTTCGATAACACCAACGGTGCGTTCACTTGGATGGATACCGCCATTCGCGTCATGAAGGTGTTCTCCGAGGCGAGAGCGCAGGGTGTGAATGCCCCCGACGTATCCTTCATGTTCAACTTCGGTGGCATTGAGGCTACCGCAGTTCAGCTGGAGCAGCTGTATGATGCGATTTACGCCAAGGGCTTGTATAAGGAAGTGTGGTACGAGATGGACGGCAAGCCCATGGTCATGGGTCACGCCTCCGCACTGAAGTACCTGTCTACCGAGAAACAGCAGACCATCCGCAACTTCTTTACGTTCCGTGCTAATGTTGCCGGCTACATTGACAACAATCCGAAGAGCGGTAACTGGGGCTGGCTCTCCAGATACCCCCAGGCGTACTACAACACCACCGCAGGCCTGCCGGAGCAGATCACGGTAGCCGTGTCGCTCAACCATGACTATGTGAACTCCAAGCTCGCACCCATGAGCGGTGAAAACATCATCGGCCGTACTTGGACCTCCCGCGGTTATGATACCCGTGAGAACGCCTTGTTCTACGGCGCTTGCTTCGAGCAGCAGTGGGAGAACGCACTGAAGGTGGATCCCAACGTGGTATTCGTCACGGGCTGGAATGAGTGGGTGGCTATGAGAATCGGCTCTTGGAGCGGCTACGAGGATTGCTTCGTTGACCAGTACAACGCCGAGTACAGCCGCGACTGTGAGCCCTCGAACGGTATCATGAAGGATCACTACTACTACCAGCTCGTTTCCATGATCCGTAAGTACAAGGGTACCGATGCCATCGAGAAGGCAAGCCCCGAGAAGCTGATTGACGTGAACGGCGGATTCGGCCAGTGGGCAAACGTAGGCCCCACCTACAACGATTATTTCGGCCTGCCCGATCGTAATTCGCTGGGTTACAGAAATCCCATCACCAACAGACGCTTCGAGTACAAAAATGACACGGGCCGTAACGACATCTACGATTGCAAGGTCGCGCGCGACTACGAGACCGTGTACTTCATGGTTCGCACCGTGGATGACCTGACCCCCTATACCGACGCCTACTGGATGCGCCTCTACCTGAGCCTTGGCAACGGTGAGCAGGGCTGGGAGGGATACCAGTACATCCTCAATAAGACCAACCCCGAGAACGAAACCACCGCAACCTTGGAGAGATTCACGGGTAACGGCTTTGAAACCGAGGTCGTAGGCAAGGTGACCTACTCGGTCAAGGGCAACGTCATGACGGTGGCCATTCCCAAGGCCATGCTGGGCATTGCCGAGGATTGCTACGATTTCACCATCGACTTCAAGTGGACGGATAACACCCAGGAGGATGGCGACATCATGAAGTGGTACGTCAACGGTGACACCGCTCCTGTTGGCCGTTACAACTACCGCTACACCACCACGGGCTCCGTTCCCTTTACTCCCGCCGAGGATGCAGACGTGCTGGCAAGACTTGACCTGACCGACGCTGCGGTTCAGGAGAAGTTTGAGAGTATCGTCGCGGATAAGAAGGGCATCAAGACCTCCTTCAGTGCTGACGGCCTGACGGTGACCTCCACCGCTGTGGGCAACAATACCGAGCTGATTCTGGGCTTGGGTACGCTGCTTGATGCCGTTCCCTCCGAGCGTGTCAAGAGCATTTGCATTACCTATAAGGTAGAGGCGGGTGGCACTGACCGTCTGCGTATGTCTGCCGCGTACGGCAGCATGATCGAGCCTCCCAAGGCAATCGCGCTTGAGGAAAATCTGACGGCTGACGGTGAATTCCATACCGTGGTATTCGATGCCGGTGAATTCCGCAGACCTTCGGGATATATCAACCGACTTGGTATCTACTTCCATAAGACCGCCGCCGCAGGCGAGACCATTACCATCTCGTCCATTGAGTTCTCGACTGACGAGGTCTCGACGAACTAAGGTCAGCGAAACCGCATAATCAACATAAACGGGAGAGGGTGTGAAAAACACCCTCTCCCCGTGGAATTTTAACGCCGCGGCTCCCATTCGAGCCGACGGCAGTAAGGAGTCAAACATGAACAGTACGAAACCCGCATTCTATATCACCACCGCCATTGCCTATGCTTCCAAGAAACCTCATTTTGGAAATACCTACGAGGCCATTATGACCGATGCTTACGCTCGCTACAAGCGGGAGATGGGCTACGACGTATTCATGTGTACGGGTACCGACGAACACGGTCAGAAGATCGAGGATCTGGCGCGCGATGCCGGCATTACCCCCAAGGCGTACGTAGATGGTGTGGCGGGTGAGATCCGCGAGCTGTGGGACAAGATGGACGTGAAATACGACCAGTTCATCCGCACCACCGACGATTACCATGAGGCCGCCGTGCAGAAGATCTTTAAAAAGTTCTACGATAAGGGCGACATCTACAAGGGTCGCTACGAGGGCTGGTACTGCGTGCCCTGCGAGTCCTTCTTCACCGATACCCAGGCGACCGACTGCAAGTGCCCCGATTGCGGACGCGACGTGCAGAAGGCCAGCGAGGAGGCCTACTTTTTCAATATGCGGAAGTACGCCGACCGCCTCATGGCACACATCGAGGCGCACCCCGATTTCATCCAGCCCGAGTCCCGCCGCAAGGAGATGGTCAATAACTTCCTCAAGGCAGGCCTGCAGGATCTCTGCGTGTCCCGTACCTCCTTTACCTGGGGTATTCCCGTCAGCTTTGATCCCCGCCACGTCACCTACGTGTGGTTGGACGCGCTGACCAACTATATCACCGCCATCGGTTACGATCCCGATAAGAGCTACGAGGAGCAGAGCGAGAAGTTCCGCCGCCTCTGGCCCGCCAACGTCCACATCATCGGTAAGGACATCCTCCGCTTCCACACCATCTACTGGCCCATCTTCCTCATGGCGCTGGATATCCCTCTGCCCGATAAGGTGTTCGGCCACCCCTGGTTCAACTTCGGTATGGATAAGATGTCCAAGTCCCGTGGCAACGTTATCTATGCCGACGAGCTGGCCGAGCATTTTACGGTGGATGGCGTGCGTTACTACGCCCTCGCCGAGATGCCCTACAACTCGGACGGTTCTATCACCTACGAGTCGGTCATCAGCCGCTTCAATACCGACCTCGTCAACAATCTCGGAAACCTCGTCAAGCGTACGCTGGATATGCAGAATAAGTATTTCGACCGCGTGGCAACCCCCGTTGCGGGTACCGACGAGCAGAACGCGCTGGACGCCGAGCTGGTAGCCGCGTGCGAGACCGCCTACGAGGGCGTTGTTGCCAACATGGATACCTACCACGTCGCCGATGCGCTGGAGTGCATCTTCACCATGCTCCGCCGTGCCAATAAGTATATCGACGAGACCACTCCGTGGTCGCTGGCCAAGGATCCCGAGCAGAATGCCCGACTCGGCACGGTGCTGTATAACCTGCTGGAGACCATCCGTTGGGGGGCCGTCCTGCTTCATCCCTTCATCCCCTCTACGGCTGACGAGATCCTCGCCATGCTGGGTACGGATGCCGTTTCCTACGATACCGTAGGCGCCAAAGACAGCGGCAAGTTTGGATCGATTCAGCCCGGCGCTGCCGTAGGCCAGTCCCGCGTGCTGTTTGCCCGCATCGACGAGCAGAAAAAGCTCGCCGAGCTGGAGGCCATCCGTCAGGCCAAGATCGCTGAGGCAGAGAAGGCCGCCAAGGCGGCCGAGCCCGTCGCCAAGCCCGAGGGCATCGTGCAGATCGGCTTTGATGATTTCATGAAGGTTGACCTCCGTGTGGCGCAGATCATTGCCTGCGAGCCCATTCCCAAGGCCAAGAAGTTGCTAAAATTGCAGATTGATCTCGGCTATGAGCAGCGTCAGGTGGTTTCGGGTATCGCCAAGTGGTATAAGCCCGAGGATCTGATCGGCAAGAAGGTGGTCGTCGTGACCAATCTCGCTCCCGCCAAGCTCTGCGGCGTGGAATCCAACGGCATGATCCTCGCCTCGGGTGAGGAAGACGTGCGCGTTCTGTTCCTCGATCCCGCTACCAAGCCGGGCGAGCGCATTCGCTGATTTTTTCCAAATAAAAAAGTATCCCCTCGTCCATGTGGCTGTCACACGGACGAGGGGATATGCTTATGCAACGGTTACGTCGTTAAAGGTAAAGAGGTGGCAGAGCTGCTGTGCGCCCTCATGGGTGGCAACGCTGCGAACAGCCACGTATACGTCAACGGTCTCACCTGCGTGAGCGGAAAGGTCGATGGTGGCATCGTAGTAGCAATTGGAGAACACAACGCCCTCAGTAGTCAAGCCGCCATATACAGCAGCCCAGAATCCATAGGAGCCGGAAACCAAGTCGTCGGCAGCGCTGTAGGTGGCGGGGATCTCCATCCAGTGCTCGCCGTCAATGGAGTAGAACAGCTTATCCTGACCGCCCTCTACAAGAGCAAAGCCCGAGAAGGTGATCTTGTTAGCAACAACGGTTACACCGGGACGCTCAACAGCGTAGATACAATAGTTGCCATCCTCAGTCTTTCTGTAGCCGCATACACCGTCATATCCGTTTTCCACTACAACACCGTTGATGTTAAGAGCGCATCCGGCGTAGGGGAAAGAGGTAGAGGGAGTTGCAACCATGGTCTCAGCCTCGGGAGCAACGGGTTCGTTGGTAGGCTCGGTGGATTCCTCCTCAGCGGGAACGGAGGTATCCTCAGCGGGAACGGAGGTATCCTCGGCGGGAGCGGAGGTATCCTCAGCGGGAACGGAGGTATCCTCGGCGGGAGCGGAGGTATCCTCAGCGGGAACGGAGGTGTCCTCGGCGGGAACGGAGGTATCCTCGGCGGGAGCGGAGGTGTCCTCGGCGGGAGCGGAGGTATCCTCGGCGGGAGCGGAGGTGTCCTCGGCGGGGTCGGTGGCGGGCTCGGTCTGAGCCGCGGTGGGAGCCTTGGTGTCGGCGGGCTTGTCATCCTTGTTGCAGGCAACGAGAAGCATGCTACCGATGACCAGCAGGGCTACAAGCAGGATCAGGTAACGGTTTTTCATGTTGTTTCTCCTTGTGTTTGTAATATTTAGTGCGGTTGGCAGAGATCGACGTCATTCGGGATCTGCTGACACAAAACCAATACCGTTCCATTATATCATGAAAAATGAGGAATGTCAATAGATAATGTTTGATTTTTGAAATTTCTTGTAAAAACGAGGGGACCGCGTACGATGAAGCGAAAAGGGGGTGCCACACATCATGCGTGGCACCCCCTTTGGCATTACTTGTGGAGAACGATGCCGGTAACGCCGAAGAACACGTTGGTTCCTTCTGCGCTGGAGGGGAACTCAAAGGTGAGGTAAACGTTGCCATCGTAGGTTACTTCGGTAAGATCAATGGTCGTGGACTTAACAACCCAAATGCTTGACTCGGTGTTCTCGATGTAGGTGGACTGGGCGATGATACCGTGCTCCTCGGTCAGCGCGTCGTTAGCGCCGATCACGTCCTGAGAGGTCAGGTAGATGCCCTGACTACCGAGGTCGGTTGCCTGCATACACAGATGGCCGTGCGCGTAGGTAATGGTGATGGAGGAGTAGTCAGCCAGATTGATGTTGCCGAGATTTACAGAACCGCGGTATACCAGAGGAATGAGGGTGTTGTCGTCGGGTATGACGCGATCGCCGTTTTCATCTTTGATCGCACCGACGGTGGTGTTGGTGGCGTGGCAGTAAAGCTGCTTGAAGGGGTCAAAGCTACTGGAAACCGTTACCTTCGAAACGTCGATCACGGTGGTTTCGCGCTCAATCTCGGTCTCGGTCTCGGTCTCGGTCTCGGTCTCGGTCTCGGTCTCGGTTTCGGTCTCGGTCTCGGTCTCGGTCTCGGTCTCGGTCTCGGTCTCGGTCTCGGTCTCGGTCTCGGTCTCGGTCTCGGTCTCGGTCTCGGTCTCGGTCTCGGTCTCGGTCTC
>JAEIGA010017180.1_pt1 | contig 11021 bp, 15 predicted proteins | sample 9270691 | NCBI WGS metagenome assembly JAEIGA01 (sample SAMN17057246, study PRJNA624740) | gut metagenome | biome: biome; isolation source: fecal sample | host: Bos grunniens | place: China: Xizang | collected 2019 | reverse complement strand
GAATACCAAGCTATCAAACATATAACCCTTCAAATGCTTACCATCATCAAAACTTACTTTACTCATATTATAAAACCTTTTATTTTAATTATACCATTTTTTATATTAAAAATCAACAGTAAAATTCCATGAGGGCCATTGTTGTAAATACTCAGGCGAATCAAGGTCCACAAAACCAGGGAAAAATGGATTTGTCTCAATTTGGGACAAAATTTCTAAATCACCTTTTTGATTTGGGTTTTCGGTTGTGGCGTCTGGCACCGGTCGGATGGCGTTTTGGAGTTCTGCGATATTGGCTGACATTTCTGAAAAGGCTCTTTCAAGTTCATTTACTCTGCAGGATAACTCTTGCAGAGAGTCACTTAGAGAAGTTGCGGAACTGGCTATATCACAAACCACTCCATCAATTCTATCTTGAATCAAATCTACAGTATATTTCAAACCATCATATGTCAATACTTGTACTGCCATATGCTACCTCCTTAGAAGTAGTATTTTTGTTCTCCAACGATTTCATAATCTTCGATGATAATCTGAGGAGAAACACTTCCGTTCCAAACATTGCGCTCACATTTGCCAACCACATTGATAGTGACACAGCCAGTTTCGCTCTTCAATCGCTCATATTCTTCTTGAGAAGATTTGAACTTGATAAGGCTGGTGCCATTTGGTAAAGTGATTTTCAAAGTAGGACTCTTATCAGGAGACATGAGAACTACATTACCGCCATAAACATTGATATGTTCGATAGCGACCAAAGGTTCATCAACGCCCTGACCCCATAGAGTTTTCAATCCAGCGATTTCAATAATATCTTGACCTCTAAAGTCAGCACCACTAAAAATGAAATCAACCTTATAGCAAGGAGAAAAATCAAATTCTGCAAGTTCTTGATTAGAGTAATTAACAAAAGTGGTAAATGTCGCATCCAGAATGCCAACACCAAGAGCATTGGCGTGTCCTTCCGCATACATTACTAAACCACTTTCTTTTAAAAACTCACGCAAGTTATCAAATTTAGACTTATCATATCCTCTTCCAGAGCCTTCCCAGCTAATATAATGGCCAGTAACAATTGTGTTACCATTTTCATCAATATCAGTCTCTGTGTTATTTACTTTATTCAATAACAAAACAGGACGCTGATACTTAGCCATCAACTGGTTGGCGATAAGACCGGTTAGGTTGCGGTCCGCAGAAAAAGAATCTAATCGAATTGCGAGGATTTTATTATCAAGTAGATTTTCTTTCTTGATAATTGCTTCAATCGTCTCAAGTGCCGCATCACGAGCCTTGGTTTGACGATTCTTGATATTGGTACAATTGCGGCAAGCCTGCTCTACTCGTGTTTCTTCTTGACCCTTACATCCTCTCTTGGTTGAAGGAATCAATTCATAGCCACGGAAATCAAGCATGGACTCAAACATCAATAACTTTTCCTCTTGGGTTCCCATTCGGATTGTAGCATTGACATATGGAGCAATATAGAAAGCAACTCCAATAGGAGTAATACCATCTTTCAAAGAATAGGATTGCTTATCAACCATACCCTTGAAATAAGGATTTCTAATGTTCTCCAAGCCGCGATTGATTAGGTGTTTGGTTTCAAAATCTCTTAGATCCATCATATCAGCGATCATGCCAAGAGCAACCAGATCAAGGAATTGGTCAGCATAATCAACATTCATAAGTTCATCGATGAAAGAACAGAACTTATAAACCATACCGACACCGGAAAGAGATTTTGTGGGATAATCACAAAGCTGATTATTGATAACACAAGCGTGAGGACTGACCTGTTCTGCTTCGTGGTGGTCAATAACCAGAACATCCACTCCACGCTCATGTAATTTCTTATGAACTTCATAGTCATTAGAACTTGAGTCGGGAGCGATAACTAAACTGACATCTTCTGGAATTGTTTCAAGAATGATGCCATGCTGCTTACCACTATGAATGCGATAATACACATTGTTCTGCACATATCCAGGGAATAAGCAATTCAAATGGTTGATTAGAACTGCGGCAGATGTATAACCATCACAGTCACTATCAATCTGAATTAGAATCTTATGTCCTTGAGAAATGTGGTAGATAAGCAGCTTCACACCCTACGCCATATTCGCAATTAGGGCGGGTGCCAAAATGTCTTCATCAGTTGTATGTAGATAATGTTCAATTTTATCGGGGGCGATGCCACGATTTACGAGTACCTGTTCGACCGCGGATAACACTTCTTTGTGCGGGATGCGAGGTACTATTAGTTGATATTCCAAAGAAATCAACCTCCTTTCATAGTATCACCCGAAATAACGATACGCAGACCAAGGATAGCAGCAGAGACAATGATGTGCCATATGAATCATATCTGGGTCCTCTATTGCGTGATCAATATATACCACATGGGCTCGATGGCCTCGTGCGGAATCAGACGCAGACCTTGCGGTCCACATATCTCCATTTTCATATACAATCTGATGACGATGATTTCCTTTAGTTTCTTTTACAATCGGAATCTTACACATAGCATAATTTGCTTTTATTGATTCCAATTCTTTGCTGGCTCGCTCAAAAGTCAAGCCAAACACGATACCTTTCATAGAATTATTCTCTCCTTGAATAACTGTAGAAATACCTGCGGGCCGCAGTCAATTGGTGAATCCTTATATCCTGTAATCATATTCTTATCAAAGATAAAAGAAATTGTAGCAAAGTTCTTATATCTATCTCTTACCCGAATAAGATTTGTTTTTAGTCTTTTGAATTCGTCGTCTCCAACTTCTTCAAACTGGCGGTCAAAAGCAATAATAATTTCTTCTGCTCCAGCATCCAAAAGCATCTGCATCTGATGCGAAGAAATGCTTGAACCGCAACACGCAACAGAAATATCATTTTCCAAACCAAAATAAGACTTATATAACAAACAGGATTTTTCACCTTCAAAGATAATTGCTTTTTTCATAAGACTGATATTATCTTTGCTAAAATTGAAGTTATATAAATTCATTCCAAGAGGATGATTATATAACAATTTATTGATTTTGAGGGGTCTGTATTTACCAAACATTTCACCCTCTTCCGCACAAACAGTTCGTCCGCGCAGTCCAACAAAACGTCCATCTTTATCAAAATGCGGAATTGTAATTTGATCTCCTCCTGGATAGAAACCAATTTGTGCTTGGTCAAGTGCGGCCTGGGTAATGCCCTCCCGCAACCACGGAGTCAGTTTCACATCGTAGTTGAAGCGTTCTAATATGCCATTTTCATAATCTTTTAGTAAAATCGTATTAGACTTCACAGAGACTTCTTGAATACGCTCGTAGTTAGCAAGAAACTTCCAATCGTCTAATTGATCTTCTTCTGGCCCTTCCGCATGGTCTCCGGAAAATCCAAATCTTTGAGCTACCCATCTTACAGCGTCATTCAGGTCAAACTCTTTATCCCATTGGATTTTAGCAACCTTGATAACCAGTTCAAAAGGGTCAAAATACTCGTCGCAACCAGTGTAGCACTTGAATAGACCAGTATTTTCGTAGTAGTACAACTTTCTGCTTCCTTCGCCGGGTGGGTTGTGGCAGATAGTAGATGAGGTGAGCCCGAACGAACATCGTCCGGGATCACCACCAAATTCTTGTAGTAATTCGAATATATAGTCAGTAGTAAGTGCTTCTCTGATTTTGACTTTATCAAAGACAATCATCAGTTGATATCAACAAGGACCTTGACGCAATAGCCCTTCAGACCACATTCCTGGTTGACATATCTGCACAGGACTTCCTGGGGAGTGCCAGGCAGCTTACCGCTCTTAGACTTAGCAGCCTTCAGAATTTCGTCAGCCATCAGCTTACCCATCTTGTACTCGACGGTGCCAGCGCAGACGTCAGGTGCGGGAAGGGTCTCACGCTTCTTACTGCCGTAATCTCTCTCACGAGGAGCATTATTCTTATTGCGGTTGAAATTACCCTTGGTCTTGTTGTTTCTCTGATTGTCGTTCTTTACAAACTCTGCCATATTATTTATCTCCTTTTTATTTACAATTCCAAAATCGGAATCTTCTAACAAATTTGCTTTTCTTCTGAGTCCTCTGGGAGGATTAGTCACACTCGAAAGCTGACTCTTCATCGATTCTAATTCGTACATCATCGATACTCACCATTTCATAATCATAAGTAGTACAGAACATGGGTTTGATACGACAGCAACCCAAATCTGCCTTACACCATAAGATTACGCCTTTATATCTACCACGACGATTCTTGTAAATAGACATTTTGATTGTCGGCTTTTCAAAAATACTTGTGGATAGAATATTTTCCAAAGATACCAAATCATCATCTTTAACAGACAGCAAAATGGCACCATAGTCAATTTTATCAGCGATAGCCTTCGCACCACGAAGCAAGTTCTGGTCCGGAGTCTTACTATCTTGGTAATCACCATTCAGCTGAGTAGCAGACATGATAAATACACCGTGCTGATTACAAATATCCTTCAAACGAGTAGAAAGCATAAATAGAATATTATCTTCTCTCAATTTGACACCACCAGAACGTTTTGTAATTTCTTCCAAAATCTTCAAGCTCGTATGAATATAATCATGGAAGACATACTTTACATCATGGTCTCGGATATTTTTCTTTATCTTATTCTCAACATCCTGTAGAGAGAAGTCAGGCAACTCTTCAACATAGATGGGACTTTCTTTTAGAAGTTTTGCGGCCTGGATTACTCGTTCCTCTTCACCATCACCATATTCGCCATTGAGGATATGTTCCTCATTCACATTGGATAAGAAAGCCAACATCATTGTCTGGATTTCTTCCAATTCCTGCTCGGTGGTGATGAATAGAACTGGTTCAGCCGGACCACTACCAATCCATCCAAAATTCTCGTCATAAATCTTATTACAGCCAATGTAGCAGCAATCCGCAATCATTGAACGGGTCTTACCGATACCAGTAGCAGCAGACCGCAGATAAAACTTCTTCAATCGTGCGCCACGGGTGACTGTATTGATTAGTGGGCCATATAATGGAACACCGACTTCTGGATGCTCTTTGAATTTTTCAATTAGTTCAAATATACCTTCAGCGGCTTGTTGGGCTTCGCCAAAGGACTCGTCAACGTATTGATAACGAATCGCTTCAATTTTTTCATCGACTTTGTTCGCGATATCTTCAAGAGACGCATTATCTAATAAATCCTCCTGCATCTGTTTCTTTTTTGTGTCTAAAATATTATCGGGGTCATAAATGTCAGAAACATCGACACCACAATTATCATAGGCACGAAGCAGTGAGAACTTCTTCAAGCGTCCATAATAATAGTCAAATGCGGAAGGCATACAATTTTCTGAAATTCTCAATAACCACTCTTCGCCCTTACCTTGCTTATATACAGCCGCACTCTTGGGGCGAGTAGCGAAAAAGTCTGATAGACTTTCCAAAGTTATTTTATTTGCGCCAAGCTCATGAATTTTATAGATTGCGCCGAATACAGTTTTATGGAATGTATCAGAGAAATCTTCATCCACGATTGAATACTTATCAGTGTATTCCAAAATCTTTGGATTATTATATACACATCCAATAACCTGCATTACAGCAGTTGTGTCAACATATTTGCTACCCATGCGCGCCTCCTTTATTCATCCAAAAAAGTAAATAATTGACGCTTTTTGACTTTTCTCTGCGGTCTGGGGATAACAATTTCTTTGACCTGTGGAGTGTATAGTTCAATCTTGACGTCTTTGTTCTTTTGCTGGGCTAGCCATAAATTATAATGGTAGTTGTAAGCATCTTTATACACATATGGAACAATACCAATACCACCGTTGGCCTTTGATTTATCTCCGCCTTTTATTTCATAATGATATTGTAAAGCCTTTTGGATTCCAGAATATGTATAATTATACTCGTCGATATATTTTTTGATTTGTGCTTTTACTCTTGGCTCAATATAAGAAATCTCGAATAAATTCTTGATATAATCCTCTAGTTTTTCTCTATCAGTTTTCTCACGAGTTTCTTCTAATTCTTGACAATGAGCGTGAACATATTTACCATTGCCAATCATTACGCAGTCTGCGTCTTTCTTTGACATTGGCTTCTTACAATAAGCACAAGTGACATTATCATTCGGGTCAATAATCTCACCTTTTAGTGCTGGGTTTATCGCTGCTTCACGAAGCATACACGCGGCGTGAGCGTATCTACGAGCACCCACTGGTGAGTACTCCTCTTTGTCTCTATCAAACTTGGCTTTACAATACGGACAAATGACGACGTGTGCCACTCTTATGCTCCTTTCTTTTCATTTCTTATATTATATTATACCAAAAAATATAAAAAAAATCAAGTCGGAGCGGATCGCCCCGACTTGAAGTGAAAATTACATCAGGTCAGCCTTAATATCGCTAACGATTAGGTTTACAAATTCAGCCTGCTCAGGAGTGGTGTCGCTTACCTTCTTGCCCTTACCCAGATACTTCTCAACAATAGCAGTAATCTTGGGGCCGTTGGTAGTGCCCTTGCTCATCAGCTGTCCAACTAGATCCTGGAACTCACCCATCAAAGCTTCATAATTATAAGTTACTTCCATAGGAGCAACAATACGCTCATTAGTGACATACATATTATTAGTCTCTTCGGCTTCCTTATCAATTGCTTCATTCAAAGCAGCAACAAGGTTCTTATAACTCATAACGATTTCCAGAGGCATATACTTGAAGCGGCAACCGCACTCAATAATACCAGAGCCATCACGCAGAGTCAGAACAGACATCTCACCTGCTGCCTTCTGGTGTGCGTAACCATAAATGTCAGCCATACCAGCGATAACAGTCTTGGTGGAGTTGCTTAATTGAGGACGAATCTTAGTGGTCTTAGTACCATCGGGATTATCAATGGTTTCCAGCTTTTCATGTCCAATAAAGAATACGGCGTAGCCCAACTGAGTCAAACCACGGAAAACTTCATTAAATTCTTCCTTGAACTTGGTCCAACCCTTACCATAGCCTAGATCGCCCAGGTCTTCAATACCGTTCTGGTTACAGATATACTTCTTACAACGGTCAGCGGCGATATCAATAGTATCAATAATGATACAACGATACATAGCCTGAACCTCAGGCATCTTCAACTGACGATAAACCTGCTTCATTTCAGCCCAAGTGGTAATATCTTGAGCCATTACACCGGGCAGGGCGTGATAACCAGGCTCAAATGCAAGCAGTAGAGGCTTCTCCATCTGAGCGGCAAGAGTAGTCTTGCCGCACTTAGGAGCGCCGTAGATATAGGTGATATAGCCACTCAGGTCACGAGAGACCTTATGAGGCTGAAGTGCCAATAAATCAATAGCCATATTTTATGTCCTCCTCAGTCTTTGATTAGAAGTTGAAGCCACCAGCGGCAGGAGCTGCTGCCTTAGGAGCGGACTTAGAAGCACGATACTCATCCTGACGCTTCTTCATAGCAGCCAGATCAACCTCACGCTTCTGGATTGCTTCATTCAATTCAGCAGCGGTGATAGAGCTTTCGTCATCCCACAGATAAGGCTCCTTAGAAGCACCGGTGATAACAAAATCACGACGAGTGTTCTTTACTTCACGAACTTCATCCTCACCGAAAGCGGACTCAGTACGAATCTGCTTTACAATAGTTTCGGAAACCTGGCGGCCCCAAACACAGGTAAAGACAGGATTCTTCTGGCTTGCTTCCAGACCTTCGAAGTAACGCATAGCGTTGGGGTTAGTAGCACTGAACTCGACAGGCATCAAGCTCTTACGGAAGTCAAAGATAGCACCCTTGACAACGCACTTCTCGGGCAGACCCTTCTCGTCATCACCATCCATGTGAGTTACACAAGTGATAACCATGTCGGCCTTGAAAGTGTTACGAACCTTCTCATCCTCGTCCAGAGCATCAACCTTATGGACGAAACCGCCCTCATTGCGCTTTGCAGAAACCAGTTCTTCCTTGCCGTTACGCTCAGTGTAGAACTCGTTCAAGCCCAGGGCAGAATCAACACGAAGCTTGACAGCCTTATCGGCGCCATCCTTCATGTAAGTACCGAAAGTACCATTTACAATATTAGAAAGAGTGGTGTAGGTGTCATTGGGCTTGCCGGAACCGAAAGTAGCAGTAACATAGCTGAAGTGGATGGGTACAATGTTGGTCATTGCATCATCGGTAGCAATGCTGATAGTGCCGGCAATGAAAGGAGTGCCAGGATTCTTAGATGCTTCGCCAGAAACCTTGGCTTCCAGATTGTGCTCGTACAGTACACCCTCGATGTGAGTCTGATTAATCATAGTCTTCTTCATAATTCAATAAATCTCCTTAGTCAATTTCAATATTTTTTCCATTATCAGTCAGTGAATAAACAACGGGGTCTTGACCGATTTTCTCTACATAGCCATCAGTGACCAACTTACGCATGGCACCAGAAACCGCACGAGAGTTGATAAACAGGCCCTCGGCAATATCTCTTGCCTTCCACATATCAGTCTCCTGATGCTCCTGGAGGAACTTCAGAATCAGCTTACCATTGTCGGTGAAAAGAGGCTTTTCGCCATTTTCATCCAGCCCGCAGAATGCAGTCCAATAGAGACGAGCATCTTCACTCATTTCAACACTGGGAGCCGCAGCCATCAGGGAATTCACATACTTTACAAATTCTTGCTTTTTACTCATAATTTTGTATAACTCACTTTCTTTATTTACCTTATGTATATATTATAACAATTTTATTTAGAAAAATCAACTAATTCTATCATATTGCCAGAATTGATAAGATAAATCATTATATGTTCGAATGTCGCTACAACAAGCTGGCGCCCATTCATCCGATTCATCTAAATTCGGGAAATATGTATCAACATTTTCGTGGTCTTTGTAAATCTTAGTTACATATACTCGGTCACAAAGAGGCAGTAGTTCTTTATATATTTGACCTCCGCCAATTACGAAACAATCAATAGGATGATATAACATCATATTGACACCTTCTCTCCAATCAGCAAACCATCTATCATGCAGAGAAGGGTCATTCTCTGGATTTCTAGTAAGAACCAAATGGAAACGATTTGGTAAAGGTCCGGGAAGGCTCTCCCAGGTTTTACGACCCATGACAATCATATGGTCATCAGTGAGAGCCTTGAAGTATTTCATATCTTCGGGGATTCGTTCCAATAGCTCACCATTGAAACCAATTCCCCAGTTATTATCCACAGCAACGATTGCGGAAATCATATACCCAACTCCAATGTCAATTGAGGTTTGATAGGATTATATGCGAACATAGTAAAATCATCGATAGTGAATTCGAAGAAATTTCTAGTTCTGTCTGTATTCAAAAACAGACTGGGGTTAGGAGCTTTGACTTGACTTCCTTCTGGATAGAATTCATCATATCTACGAAGCATTTCATAAGCGGCATTGATATGTCGGTCATAAATCTGCTCGTTTGCGACGATATGAGTAAATACACCAGGAGTATATCCAGTATGTGCGGCAATCATCATTAGAAAAGCGGCATACTGAATCTCGTTGATGCCACCAGGTCCAGAAGCAGTTAGCATATCACCACTGCGCTGAACGAGCATCATATCCAGGAATCCGTCTCGTACATTCCAGATAGTCTGGAACGCACAGGGCGCAAGTCCAGGAGTCTCAGCCAAATCAGTTTCTTGCCATAGAGAAATAATCTTGCGGCGACCATATGGGTCATTCTTGATATCGTTGATTAGCTTATTTACCAGATCATAACGCTTGACAGTTGCGCCGTAACGCTGACCAATGGTGCCATCGCCGATATCCCACTCATCCCACCAGCCGACACCCATTTCTTTCATTTCGTCTAGCTTATTGGTTGGCTTCTGGTAGATAGTAAAAATTTCTCTGATACCAGTCTTCCATGCCATAGGACGAAGAGTGCAGATGGGGAACTCTCCCTTGCTTAAATCATACTGTCTAAAAGTATGATTCACAAAAATAGTGTGTGCGGGAGTGCCGTCCGCATATTTTGGACGAGGATTTACATCTTTTGTGCCCTCAGCCAAAATTCTTTTTATCATATCATACATATACTTGTCTGCTTTTGTCATAACTTAATCCTCATTAGTCAGAGAGTAGCCTACGATGGAAGCGTCAATATACTGCTTAACAAACTCTTCCAGTTCATCAATCAGAACATCTTCTTCACTCCATTCGCCATTGAATAGCTCACTATAACTGATAAAATCAATACCAGTAATTCCATAGGAATAGGCTTTCTGGCGCATGGCAGAAGGATTGGAACAGGCAATAGCAGCATTTTTCTCCTTAGCCAAGAGCATCAATCTACCGGTCTTGCCAGAACTGCGACCATCAATAATTCTAAACATAAAAACTCTCCTTACTTTATACTATATCCAAATTCTTTTGCTTTGAAATAATCCTGCCAATAATCTTCTCGTTCATCCAAGAGTGCACGAGTACATTCTTCGATGATCTCAAAGGTGAAATTCTCTGGACCAGCCGCATTCATTGCAGGATAAAGTTTATTGCGGGTTGGGGTATCTGCGCCGACACCACGCTTGATATGTTGTTTCCAACGGTCAGCCAAATTTGCGGCTTGACCTACATAACATTTTCCAGTTTCAATTTCAGTGATTTTATAAATGCCGGTATGGATACCACCACCAATTACTCGACCAATTAGATCAGTACTTGGTTTTTCATAGTAACATTTCCAAATGATTTTATTCAAAGGCTCTTTATCTCTTAGTAAGTGTTCAATAGAACGCAATACTTTAATTTCTTCAATATCTTCTTCGCTCAATTGAATACGATAAAAATCCTTTGCAGTTTTCATTTCTTCTGCTCTTTTGGCGGCAGAGACGGCGGCATCATTAATCGCACGCATAGCACTAACGTTATCAGCCATTTGGCGATATTGTTCCATAAAATGCGCGACAGTTTCATCATATTGTTTTTGAAATGCTTCAACATTTTCTTGATGCTCCTATGCTACACGAATAG
>JAEIGA010017179.1_pt1 | contig 11021 bp, 18 predicted proteins | sample 9270691 | NCBI WGS metagenome assembly JAEIGA01 (sample SAMN17057246, study PRJNA624740) | gut metagenome | biome: biome; isolation source: fecal sample | host: Bos grunniens | place: China: Xizang | collected 2019 | reverse complement strand
CAGAGAGAACCTTCTTCCCGAAGCGTTTCCTGAAAGCAAGTCGGGCAATAGTGCTTGCCGTTGTACTCGAAGAAGAACTCGTTGTCCAAGCCGGAGTCACCGCATCCATCACAAGACACATAAGTGAAGTCCCCACGCCCACAATGGACGCACCGTTCGCATCCAACACAATCGTTGTCATGCTCAAAACTCATTGTCGCTATCCCCTTTCTGTTTATTCTTCAAACTGTTCGCTTACGGCAGAGAACATATCCCGTATGCTGCCCCCCGAAGCTGGTCTTACTGAACCGCCCCGTTTTGGCTGACGGTCAAGTTCGTCAAAGAACACGCCTTGGTAACCATTCCCCATTGATTTGTCGAAGCAAGCGATCACCGCAGAAGAACCATGCTTCTGTTCTGCAGACTCAACCTGGTTGAGCAAGGTTTTGAGACCACGTTCCTTGTACGGCTTCTTGATCTCCGACTTGTAAGCGATCCACTCATGGAGTTTTTCACAAAGAGGGGCAGAGATTTGTTTCTCTGCCAAAAGTGATTCGAGAAGTTCCTTTTGGGTCAGGGGAGATTTCTCTTTTTCACTTTTCTCTTTTCTTCTTCCATTCTCTAATTCTTTAATTCTTATATTCTTGTTTGTGTTCACTTGTGGTTCACTTGTGGTTCGGTTGTGGTTCACTTGTGGTTCATTTTGTGGTTCACTTTTTTGGTACTTATCCCAATTAACCAAGGAAATAAGCCGATTGTGGGACACGGTTTGTTGTTCAATTTGTTGTTCGATTTCGAAGGTTTTCAAAATTCTTTGAACCTTGGAATCAGAAATGCTGAATTTATCAGCGATTGAACGCCTTGATGTTATGAGTTGCCCCGGTTTTAGCGTGATTCGCTTACCCTCAAAAACCACATCATAGGGTTGGTGGGATGCGTGGTGGAGAAGGTAACCCCACACCGCATAATGCTCTGCGTCCTTGCATACAACCGGGTTGTCGAACATCTGCCGATATGATCTAATCCATCCGTCCATCAGACAATCTCCATGTACGCTACATCGTGGATATTCACCCGGTAAACCGTTTCTGTGTCCTCTGATTTGATAACAAAATGGTCTACCTCACCTTCCTCGGTGGCGGGAACGTAGTCCATCAGATAACCCTCATAGGCGTTACCGAACCTGGTCTCGACATTCACCTTTGTTCCGAGAAAAAGCGTGTCGCTATGACCGCCCATCGCATACTCTACTTCCAGCTTTACGGCGTTCTTTGCATCTGTGATTTTCCATCCACGCTCAATGATTTTCTTCATGCTTACTACCCCTTAATTGAACGGAAGGTCTTCTTCCAAGCCATCGGGAATGCTCATGAAGTCGGCGGTTGCGGTAGTCTGCCCAGCCTTGCCCTTTTCAAGCAGAATCACCTGGTCACAGTAGACTTTTACGGCATAGTTCTTCTTTCCGTCCTTTTCGTACACATCCTGTTTGATGTAGCCACGAATCAGAACACGCTGACCCTTTCCCACATACTTCTCGATGATCTCTGCGGTCTTGCCGAACGCCACAAACTTGATGAATGTTGCAGCCTTGCCCTGTTTGCCACTCATATCAATAGCCAGGTCAAAGTTTGCGACAACGTTACCAGACTGTGACCTCACGCACTCCGGCTCTCTTGTGAGTCTTCCCGATACGATGACTGTGTTAATATCATTTGCCATGTCTTCTTTTCTCCATTTCTTCGAACTTCTTTGCTTTCTTGTCCAGGTGAGCAGCGTAACGTTCGTTTCCGACTTCCTCACGCCACTTTTCCTTGTTCTTGAAATCGTTTTGGAACGGCTTGTGGCTACCGAACCATCGGGAGTGGTCTGCTCCCTTGCTGGTGTCCTTCTTTGCCGTATTCTCGTTCCACCCACACATGGTAGGCGGTTCTGTCTTGGAACGCTTCGGCATTGGAAGGTGTGATTCCCCAATCAGTCCCCGGCTGAATTCTTCGTCTTCCACTTTCCCTTATGAGAATGGCTGATAATCAATCCCCGGCAAGTCTTCGGGCGGTTGATACCGTTTAACTTTCGGGGTTGTAGCCTTCTTCGCTCCTTTCCTCGTTTTCTTCTCTATTGTCTTTTCGTCAGTAGTGAGGGAACTTGCTTCTGTACCCACATCTGCTGCCGTAAGAGGTTCTTGGCTTGGTGTTTCTTCCGTGTGCTGATTCTGCAATTCAGGATCGTCTTGGTCTAACAGTTCACGAACATTGAGCGGGTTTGCTTGTGATCTTCTTCCGCAATAGGAACATGACAAAACACCAACGGAAACCTCGATAAACCCTTTTGAGTTCCGATAACTCTGCAAGAAACCCAAAACCTCAACGTGATCCCCTTTCTCAAACTGTGTGGAGAACTTCGCCCGTGATTCCCCTATCCAAACAAGTGGAACGTACTCGGACTCTCTACCACGGCGAAACTGAAACGGCTTTTGGATGACAAGGCTACCGTTTGACAGAGTTCCGGCTTGGTTGAGATTCGGTTTCCATGCCATATATCCCGTAAGAGTTACTGTATTCATGTTCGCCACCACCATTCCGGCAGATCATCAACAGTTGTCTGATTTTCGTCCAGAGCAAGTCTCTGTCTGACCGCCTTGAGTCTGCGGAAGATAGAACGTGCCTTTGCGCTTTCAGACCGCAGATATGATTCCATGCAAGACTTATCCTCTGCGGAGTCATCAGGGATGAAATAACCAGCTCCTACATTCACAATCAGAACCCCACGGTCCGTGATCGCAGATTCGATGTTCTTGCGCAGAATTCTGTCTTCCATACCGAGTAAAGAACACAGTTCCCTTCTGCTGACGGCGTTCGTGCTGCCGTGCGGGATGTAGTTCTCAACAAGTAACTTTTCACTCTCCATTCTCTATCCTTTCCCAGCCACGCCACATGACGGGTTCGTGGTCTGTCTCTATGATTACGATTTCCACTCTCGGATTCTCGGCATCCACCGCATAGTCGAAAGTGCATCCCAGGATTTCGTTCCACCCATCGTTGAGAAGGTTTCCCGTCTTCTGCAAGGCATCACAGAAAGCCTTGTCGAACGCACTACCAACATTCATGCGGTCATGCCGTTTGTCCTTCATGTAGAACTTGTAATGAATGACTATCGGTGTCTTAATCAGCACTCTGCGGAGTTCGGGACACTCAAAGCGAATAGTCTCGATACAGATGCGCTCATACGTTGCCTTTGTGCGGTTCACAATCCGGCGTTTCTTCGGGTCATAGTAAACACCGTTCAGAAGTTCATTGAGACCGCCATTGAACCCTCTGACGGTTAGACGGTAGAACCGCCCACCGCCGGAAGGTTTCATGCTATTGTCGGGAATGAGGTTATTAGCCATCAATCATACACTCCAACATGATTGTAAAAATGGTTGCTGCGGTGAGAACGATTGCTGCATAGAAGAAGAAATCCACGTTCGTTGCCATATAGATCAGTCCGCAGACAATCGCAATGAGGAACAGTGCCGCTTCGATGATTCCGAATTTGTTTTCGTACTCCATGTTTATTCACCGCCTATCAGGTCTGTGTAGAGGATAGGCCCCTTCAAGACCTTTGTTTTTCTACAGTAGATACACTCCGGCAGACCGCACCGAATCGGATCTACTTCGCCGTTCTTTACGGCAAGGATATGTGGCATATTTGCTTCTACCTTGGCAAGAGCATCATCCAGGGTGGTCTGGTCGATGTACAGAATCTCAATGTCGGGTTCTGCGTCTTTGGACACCGCACAGATGTAGCACGGAAGTTCCTTGCCCGTGTTGATGTAAACAACCCGCTGATAGATAGCAAGTTGGGTGGGATAGTTGAACGCATCCACGAAGTTCATGGGGCCTACATCGGGAGCATAGAACGTTTTGTGCATGGATGCCGTGGTCTTGAGGTCTACAATCGCCACACCGGGGATGTAGGAGTCCATCTTGATTTTCCAATCGCATCCGAACATATTCGCCGTCATGATCGTCTGCTTTTCGCCGGACATAAACTTCATGAATTGAGGGTCACTCTCACATCTTGCGATCATCTTGTCAGCCAGCTTGTACTTGGCGTACAGTTCGCCTTTCTGCGTGAAGATTTCGGGATGTTCTTCCTTGAACTTGTCCAACGTTCCCTCGAAGTAATGGTCAACGTATGCACCAACCAGGATCGCATCCGTGATGGGTTCTTCGTACTCACCACGCAGAATTGCCATTGCCTTTGCTTCGCATCCGTAGACCTTGTTGGAACTCACAAAGTCCATGTAGTTGTGGAAACTCATGTACCGCTCATTGGCAGCCTTGGTATAATAATTGTCATCCGTCAGTACGAAGTCCTCACCTTTCTGAACCTCTGCTTCGGGTTTTCGAACCTCTTCTTTGGGGAGAATCTTTACGGTGTTCTCCCCCTCTTCTACCTTCTTCTTTCTTGCCATTTATTCCCCCCACGGAAGTTCTTCCGGCTCGTTGTTATAGACAGTCCCCTGAACGGATGTCGGCTGCTCTGTGATCTCTTCCGGCGTTACATCAGCGATAGTCGGTGCTTCTGCCTTGGTGTCGAACGGATTGACCACTTCCACATCACGCTTCTTGTGGACATTTCCTTTGGAGAAGTCTGCGTCCCCGCCCTCGTTCCATGCGTCCCGTGCTTCGGTGGTCTCAAAGTCGGTGATGATGTGTTTGGTCAGTCTGCGGAGACAAACCTTCTTCGCCATTTCCCCAAAACTGTTCTTCCATGCCGGGGAGTTGGATGCCTTGGAGTAGACATTGCGGATCGTGTTTACTTCGTCAACACTCATGGATTCGTAGTCCATCCCGCCATCTTCGTAGAGACAGACCGCAAATACGCCGATGATCTCCCCTCTGTTGAAGGGTAGCGGTTTGAAGTCAACCGATTGATGACCGTCCCGAATCTCTTCCTGAAAGTAGTCACCGTCCCGCACCAGCTTCGCATAGATGTCCTTGATAGGGCGGGTGGTATACTTTCGGGTGAACTTAATCTCCCCGATGTAGGAAGTCTGAAACTTCGCCATACCGCCATAGGGGATGATGTAGCACTCTGCGTTCATGAAGTCCAAGCCGAGGTATGCACCCTTGGTCAGAGAGTCGATAATGCTCTGACGGTTGCACTTCTGTAGTGCTGCCCGCTTTTCGGGATCGTTCAGAACCGCAATACAGTTCTGCACGAACCGCTCACGGTTCAGGTCTTTAGGGAGTGCTGATTCCACGTTTGTGAGGTTTGCGGTAAGCACCGCACTAATGCTTGTGTTCTGTTCTGCCACGTTTTCGCTCCTTTCTTGCTACTGTTCGGGGAATAAACTCATCATGGAAATGGACTTTAACTTGAGTCCGGCAAACTCTTTGTCGATTTCGCCAGCATCAAACTCTGCGGTAAACATTTCGTTTGAGTTGGCGAACTTAACCTCAACGGGGATGTTCAGAGCAAGCGCAACCTGGAACACGATGTTCGTGTCTGCGCTTGAGTCCAGATAAACCTTTCCCGGATTGGACAGACCGAAACTGACGCTACCGTAGAGTTGAAATCCCCTTGACTTCTTGATGATCTCCCTGATTGCACCCACCAAATCCAAAGCCGTTTCGGGGATGCCGAACATCTTCTCCAGCTCCGCTTCGTCAATGGGCGTTAGCACCCTCTTCTTGAATTCCTCTTCTTGCATAAACCCTTCCTTTCTGCTAAAATAGCCACATAACCTTCCTTTCTAGGTTGGTTGAAACTTGTTGCCCCCGGTGAGAAATCATCGGGGGTTTGCCCTTTCTTACGGGACCGCTCCATCGCAATTCATGTCTCTGCTTTTCCATCGCCCTTCAATACGGCTACATACCTCGCCGTTGCAATTCAATTCACGGCATGACCTTTCCATTGCAATTCAGTTCGTAACTTGACCTTGCCCTTGCTGGACCTTTCATAACTTTGCCGTTGCAATGCATATCTGTTCCTAACCTTGCCTTGCCGTTGCATGACTACGCTCAACTTTGCCTTGCCTTTGCCATGCCATACACGGCGGTACTTGGCTATGCCGTTGCCATTCGGTTCACAACTTCGCCTTTGCTATTCAGAACTTCACTTTTCCTCTGCCGTTCAAAACATCACGCTTCTGAACTATTCCATTGCTTGACCATACTTCGCCTTTGCGTCACCATGAATCGAAAATCTATTCAACGCCCTTGCGAATCAGCACAGTACACATCTTCGCTTTTCCGCTGCTCTGCGACACCGCACTCTCGATGCAATACCTCTCTGTTGCACCGCACATCCAATCGGTTCATCGCTCTGCCGTTGCACTTCGGTTCAAAACCTCTCGTCACCATACCTCGCCATTGCTCTGCGACTCGGTGCGCTACAGTCAATACTTTTCCGTTGCAAGGAAACGGTTTATTCTTTCACTCTCTCCCATGTAAATCTCCCGTAACCGCCGTTGTGCCATTGACCCAATCCGTTCTTGCGTCCATAATCAAGCCACTCGAAGACGGCGTTCACAAGGTCATCTTTCAGACAGTCGATGGTGAAGGTGATCTTCGTTCCGGCGGGGCAAGTCTCGGAGTTCGCAAGTGCGATTCTCTCACCCTGGGCGGTCTGCGCACGAAGCGGTCTCTGCAAGCTGGAAATCTCTCCCTCGAACACCAGGGGAATCTGACGCTCATTGATGAACACAAGACCGTCAATGTACTTCTTGAAAGCCTTGATTTTGCTGGACTCCGTGCCGGGAACGTTCTTGAGCATTCCACAAGCGTGTTTGAAGAATCCCTTGATCTGGTAGTCATAGATGAAGGGAGTGCCATCTTCCATGCGGGGGAACACAGTCATTTCCTTCTTCTCCACTTCCTCTGCTCCGAGTGCTTCTACTTCCTCTTCCCGTGTCTTTGCATCGGGGGCCTTGCTTGCGATGTACTCCGAGTGGAGTTCCTTGTTGCCGGATGCCGTACCGAGAATAGGCTCGAAAAATGTTAATGCTACCTTTACTTCCATGTTTGTTTCCTCTCTTTCTTTGGTTGAAAATGTTGTTTGTTATTTGCCCTAGCCTTTTGCGTTTGCTGATACCTCAACCCACGTTTCCAGCTCGAATGCCCTGTCTAAAATCTTCTTGGCATACTTACTCAATATGCCGTTCTCCAAGTAGTAGGCTGCCTTGGAGTTCCCGTTGTAGCGATCAAGAACATAGGATATGTCCCCGTAACCGCTCTCTTCGGCAAGTTCCATCAGATAGTCCGTTGCAACGTGTATGTTTCCGTCAATATCGTAGATGTCCGTCACACCAAGCCGTTCCATACGCTCTGCGTGTATCTTGTCATTGACCTGGCACAAACCCTTGCACGTTCCCGAAGGACTTGTCACATACTGTCTGCCGGACGATTCCACCTCAATGAGTGCGTAGAGGACATATCTCGAAATGCCGTATTCCTCTGCGTACTTGTCACAAGAAGCCTGAATCTCTTCGGATAGGTAAGTCTCCGCTTTCGGGATGAACCTCGCAGACGGATATGCCTTTGCTTCTGCCGTGATGGACGGTCCCGCCAATAGGAACACCGCCAACACCGCTGCCGTGACCCTAAAACGCATACCGTTTACCTATCAGATAGCCAACACCCATCAGACCCATGCCACCGAGAATCAGCACCGGGAAGAACCACAGATTACCAACTTCGGTATCGAACGCAGCCATCCCGAAGATCGTGGCGCAGAATCCGATGATTATGAGCATCTTGCCGATTAACCAGAAGAACCAATCCAAAATCTTCTCCATCATTTTGTCCTTTCATTCAGTCTCATGAGGTTGACCACCTCTTCGTCACTCAAGTCGAGTGCATTCACGATCAGCAACAATTCACCGTATTTTGTTGTGCCTTTTTTCAACTCTCTCCAAAGTGTTGAACGGCTGACTCCGAGTTCTACGGCGATGTCCTGGAGTTTGATCCCTCTTCTCACACACTTGCTTTTCACGAACTTTTCCAACTCGGACTCTTTGTACTTTCGATTGTTAATTGCAACTTTCGGCATTTACCTCACCCCTTCCCGTTCAGCCATCACTAGACACATCGGGAAAAAATATGCGATCCCGTTCGTCTGCGTCAAGTTTCAGAAGCATACACAGAACGGTGATTTCCGATAACTTGAAGTCCCGATGCCCGTTCTTTTTGTTGGAAAAGGAAACCCTGGTGATGCCCAAACTGTTTGCAAGGTAGTCCGTTCGCAGACCACTCTTTTTGATTGCTTCATCAAGAAGTTGTGTCTTTACCATTCAGCCTAACCCCCTTTCTACAAGATGTGGTGTTTAGTTGGTGTTTAGTGTTCACTCAACTGTCTCCACTATAAAACAGTTTTTTACAGAAGTCAAGTGAGAACTTTACATTTTTGTAAAAAAATGATACATTGAGGGTGAAAGGGGGCGTTTCTTCTATGACTATAGGTGAACGAATTAAAGAGCGCAGAATCGAACTTGGATTGAGTCAGCAAGAACTCGCAGAGAAGTTGGGTTACAAGACCCGTGCTGCCATTTGTAGCGTTGAGAAAGGGAAAGAGGATTTGACATCGGCCCGTGTCAAAAAGTACGCAAGCGCACTCGGAGTAAGCGTTGACTATTTGATTGACGGAGCAGAGGGAACACACATTGTTGTCAGCCAGGAACATAGAAAAGAACGGCGTTCGTGGAGAAACGGGGTCGAAGCGGATATATTCATGAAAGCAACACGTTTAGACGGTGAATCGCTTCGCCTTGTGCATGACTATATAACCTATCTGTATGAAAGGCAGATGGAGAGGGGTGGTGCGAATGGCGATAACCAAGTTACCAAGCGGGAATTATCGAATCAGGAAAAACTATAATGGCAAGACCTACTCCGTGACAGTAGACCATAAACCATCAGACGCAGAAGCAAGTCTGCTCATGGTGAACGCAATGTCCGGCGATCTCGAAGCCAAGGACAAGGTTTCTATGCCACTCGGGACCGCTTGCCAGCTCTACATCGAGTCGAACTATAGCAGATTGTCTCCGTCCACCGTCAGAGAGTATAAGAGAACGGCAAAGAACGTTCCCGAATGGCTTTTACAGACACGGATAAACGATGTAACACAGAATGACCTCAATAGGCTCGTTAATGGGCGCATAAAGGGCGGTTTATCCCCCAAGACGATACGGAATGAGCATGGATTCGTTACGGCGGTTCTGCGGGAATTTAGACCCGATTTTAAGGCATCCACCAAACTACCACGCCCAAGGAAGAGGGATAGGGAAGACCTTTACATCCCAACACGGGAAGAAGTGGAGAGAATCATTGAGTGCGCCAAGGGGACACAGTTTTGGTGCGCAATGGAACTCGCCAAGCGGGGACTTCGTAGGGGCGAAATTTGTGCCGTAGATGCGTCCAAACTGTCAGACACGGATATTTTAACGATTGATGATGATTTAGTCCGTAACGAGGACAATAGGTACGTTCTACACGGTGACACGAAGACGCTTGAATCCCGCAGAGACATTCCGATACCGAAAGAGGTGGCAGACTACATCAGGGAACATGGAAAAGCCTATGACGGATTCCCCGGTTCAATCAACAAGTGGTTGCAACGAACGCAAGAAAAACTCGGCATACGGAAGTTCAATCTGCACAAGATGCGATATTACTTCGCCACACAACTTGACCAAGCTGGTGTCTCCAGGGCAGACTCGCACCGTTTAGGCGGGTGGGCAGCAAACTCGGATGTGTACGAACGGATTTATCGCCAAGATGAAATTGATCGTGATATGGAGCGCAAAAGAGCGGTTCTGAACGGCATTTTTGGCAACCAAACTTGATACAAAAATGTAACAGTACCTTGGTACAGAAATGTACTAGTGTCTTGGTACAAAAACGTACCAAGATGAAGTGTGCCAAAACCACATATTTTGAACCTGAAACTCGCACAATAGAATAGTCTCAAACCACCCAAAAGGCCCCTTGTGGGTCTTTTTTCGTGACAAGATTTCGGTTCGTGACAACTTTTTTAGACACAATTTGCCAATGAGGGAAAGTTGGATGAATAAGAATTCAGCAATGGTGCATATTTGAAACATGATAGAAGTGTCAGAATTCGTGACAAGTCGTGACAACTTTTTGATTTTTAGGTGTCGCAAATGGCGTAAATACGTTGCATAGGTTGAAACAAAACTTGTCACGAAATGGCAATAAAAAAGGGGCGCAAACCCTTGATTTTACTAGGTTTACGCCCTTTCTGATATAGTCGGGGTGACAGGATTCGAACCTGTATTAAAAACCCCAAACACCGCATAAATACTAGGTTTCTTAAACCGTCCGTGACAATTCGTGACAAGTCTGACGGAGTTTCTTCCATAATATATGTGTTTCATATATGATACACCACATATAGTAGGTGAAACTGTCTGTATATTATGCGAAACACTATGCAATTATATCACATTCCGACTACAAGCGGAACGGTCCCGCAGCAGATCAGTTCGCCTTAAGTGATGCCCTGGTGGCAGGTCCCACTCTGTAATCCAGCTTCAACTTGCAAGACTTCTGGAACTCGCCAACGCACTTATATGTCCATTTGCCGAAGTCCCCATCAATGCCACCATGAGCCATGATAATGTCTCTAAAGCCAGCTTCGCACAGTTCAAACTGTAACCACTTAACATCCTCGCCTTTGCACCCTTTGTAGAGTGTCCGTGTCGGTACGGGGTAGGGGTTCGCCTGTTTCCAAGTAGACTGACCAGCAAGATTCACCTCATAGACATATTCCATGTCGGAGAAGGTCAAGCCGTTCGTCCATTTGCTCTTGTCGAAGTCGGAAATGACTGTGCCGTAGTTGATTCCCTTGGCTTCGATGACCTTGGGGGTTGCTCCATCCCAAAAGAACACGCCGACATGACCAGACCGCCAAAGGACAACACCATTTGCGAAGTGTTCCCATTCATTGATGGGAAGCCTTGTGTATGCCGTCTGATAAAGCTGGGCAGAGCCGATTTGCTTTTCACGGTAGCCGCCGATAAGACCTGAACAGTCCGT
>JAEIGA010017178.1_pt1 | contig 11021 bp, 18 predicted proteins | sample 9270691 | NCBI WGS metagenome assembly JAEIGA01 (sample SAMN17057246, study PRJNA624740) | gut metagenome | biome: biome; isolation source: fecal sample | host: Bos grunniens | place: China: Xizang | collected 2019 | reverse complement strand
TTTTTACTTTAGTATAAGTTAAATATTTAGCGTCTTAATAATCATACTAAACGCGTCAGCTGTTGCTTCAGTGTCATAGTATAAACTATTTGCTTTTCTAGCTATTGCTAATCGGTTAAAATATTTTCGATCACTACTACTTAGTAAATAAGCGTTCTTAATTCTTGTTGGCTCTATAACGTTTATTACGTGCCGGCTTTCGTCTAGGCCTTTTATGATATAAATATCGTTGCCATTATAAAACGCTGTCATACGATAATTATTAACAATAAATGAAGCATAGAAGCGTGTTGACGCTGGCATTTTCTTAATAAATTGTATGTTATTTGATAAGGTTGCGCCGTCGCGTAAATACTTATCAAACGAAGTACCTTTAAATAACGATTTCATTTTGGCGTCGTAGTCGTTGCTTACTTGTGATAAGTCTTCAATAAACTCATTAGACTTAGCTACTAAAAATGCGCCATTACGATATGTTTTAATGCCCTCAAAATCGTTAGGTAAATTATCAATGTCAAAATAATTAAATAGTGGGTTGCTAGGCGTTTCAGCGTTGCCTAGTAAAAACACTCTATATTGCTTTTGGCGCTTCTTAGAAATAAATAAATTGTTAAAGTCTTCAACGAAGTTGCCGCGATAACGCCTTAAACTTGCATAGTCTTGTGTGAATTCGTCAAATACTAAGCAGTCTTCATTGTCGTCGTCATTTGATTTTTCGCTTCTTTGCGCGCCTAATCTAACGTAATTTATGTATGGCTTGCCTTTATAATATAAACTATCGCCGTGTACGCTAAAGTCTTCTAATTTAGCATCAATTTTATATTTATCTTTAAGTATTTTAATTGTCAGTTTTTTAATTGGATTACGCTTGCATTTCTTTATTTCATTTTTAAAAACACGTACCCATGTTGTTGTTTTGCCATATTTAATAAATTTAGCTGTACGCCACGCAATAAGACAAGTTGTTTTACCTTTATTACGCGTCATAAGTAAAGCATTATATATGGCCTTATAGCTCAATATATTTACATGCTTACCGCCTAACTCAGTATCAATTAAGTCAAGATAATTAAGTTTCGTCATTGTACCAGTCAACAGCCTTTAGATAATTAGTTGATTTATACCAGACGCGTACGCCTCTTGTAAATAAAGCTGTTAGCTCGTTTAATATATTATTATCGAATTTTACTGAGTTAAAATAAATATATTCATATTTAAAATATCTAAAGTTATATGGTGAACTAGCACCTATATAGATACTATTATTTGGCGCTGGTATATTAGTAGTTGTAAATGCGTAGCCATATAAATTGCTTATTCTATCAATGTCGTCGCTATTTGCTGGTGTTAGCTCAATTAAATTCATACCATTTTCAATTATTTCAAAACCACTTGTGCTGCTACCATACGCAACTGGTGTATTACGCATATCACTAAATTTTGCATTTTCACTTCTTACAGAAGCGTCATAACTTGTTATACCACCCAACACGCCTTCGGCTGCGCCTTTAATAGCGCCAGCTTGTAAGAATTGATTTGAAGAAGCTAAGCCAGTTAAGACGCCGGCTTCAGTTTTTAATAAGCTAGTAGCTAAGGCCATTGAACGTGCGTATTTTTGATAATTCATTATTGACTTATTAAAAGCTTCATATTGGGTATAGCTATCGCTATATACGCATATTTGAAATTTATCAGTAATTTCGCTAAACTCATTGTCAACGCCTAAGAATAATTTAAATACGCCATAACCAGCAACGCCTTTAAATTTTAAATCAAACTTAGTAAGATTTGTATTTATATAGTCAATATTTTCGCCATATTTAAGCGCTAATCGCTTTTTTGGGTTGTTTTGAATATTTGTATATTCTTTTGTTAAAACGACGTTAGAAATTAAATCAGCGCTAAATTGTGCTGTTTTACCAAATACGAAGTCACCAGTTAAAGTATAATCTATCATATTATATGGCAAATAGTAAATACTATCTATTACGTAAGTAAATTCAATGCCTAAAGCTGACGCGTTTTGATAAGTTAAATCACCAATAACGTCTAAATATTGACTAAATTCTAAAACATTATCGCTTTTAAAAATAAAGGTTTTACCTATTGCATTTGAAGTGTGGCAATTAAGTAATATATAGAAGCCGCCATTTTCTATCATACTTTCAGTTATATTTAACTTTGTACTTTCTTCGTTGCTTTCAAGTACATTAGATAAAATTGAAATATTTGAAGCATAGTTAGGCATGTTACTATCAAGTAAATTTGACTGACTAACTAGACTTAAACTGCTAACTTCTAAATCACTTGTGAAATAAGTTGCAAAAGTATCAAGCGCTATAGTAATCAAATAGTTATTGTTAGTTTGTTGTAAAATATCGTCAACGAAATAAAATCTAACAGGCTTTAAAGCTAAATCGTCAACAACTGCTAAATAGTTAAGATTTGCGTTAAAATCAGTGCCGAATTTTAGAATTAGCCTATTTTCATTTAAATATTTGTCTTCAGCTTCCTTAATAGTATAAGAGTAGTTAGCTTGTAAATACTGCAAACGTGTTTGAGCATTTGGCATATATAAAACGTTGTTTAAGCTTCTATCAAGCTGTACGCTATTAAATAAGTAAATTATCATGTTATCACCTCTTAAAAGAAAAGGCGCTAAAATAGCGCCTTAAAAGATTTGAATAAATAAAGGTTTAAATTCATTAAGCATTCTAAAGCCGATAGCTTCAAGCTCGTTTTGAGCTTTGATATAATCATCTAGCAATATATTGCTTGTTGTTTCTTCGTTTTCGCCTTTATTATCAGTTGTGTTTTCGCTGGCGATTTGCGTAGTAATATCGTCGTCTTCTACAACTGACGATAAATTATTATCGTATTGATTTTGTTTTAGATTTGACGTATTATATTGCCAGCCTTTGTTAGTCTTTACCGACTTGTTAAAGTTTTCAAGCACGCTGTTAAATTTATCAACAAGCGGCGTATACTTATTGAAAACTATAGCCGCTTGCATTTCTAGCTTTTGATTAAATTCTTCTTCAGTTTCAAAACCGATTTCATAAAGATTAAACTTAGCTATAAATAAATCTTTAAAGCTTTGTCCGCCGATTTCTATTGTATCGAAAAGATCAGGCAACTCATAGCGTGTTAGATAGTCGCGTAAATATTCAGTAATTTCAGCACTTGAAATACTATCTAACATTTAAATCACCTCTATAAAGCTACAACGCTGTCAGTAAAAGTAGATATACTTAAATCAACGTTAGCTGTTTGAGTTGTTAAACCCGAATTATTGATAAAAGTTCCCGCTAAGCTGACATCAGTGCCACTTCTAGTAATAGAATTGAATTGAATTGAATAAATATTGCCGTCATTTACACTTACAGCTAAAGCTTTATCTAAAATAGTTTGAGTAACAGCACTTTCAGTTGTTATAGCGTTTGCTTCTTGCAATATTACAACTATTTTTAATGTAAAACTATCGTCAATAATTTTAATATTGTGCATGTATAATTGATTTTGCTTACTAGCAGCTGTTGTTGCTGCATTGTCTGCTGTTGTTTGCGCTGCTGCTGCTGCTGTTGCTGCATTATCTGCTGTTGTTTGCGCTGTATTAATTTTAGTGTTTAGCGCAGTTGTCACTGCTGCTAAAGTTTCGCCATTTACAAGTAAATTTTCTAAGTCCATTTTATACCTCTATATATGTTTCTATAAATGTTGTGATTTCGTCTTCAGTAAAGAAGCGATAATCATTTAAATATTCTAAGCCACTTAATACGATTTTGATTAGTCGTATAGCTTCAATAATAGTGAGTGGGTAGACGTTGCATAAAGTCGCCCATGCTTCACTCGGGTTGATATTATTGCTCATTTTCTACTGCCTCACTTTCTTGTTGATTTTCATTAGCGTTATCTTGGTTATACAATTCTTCAATAGCGCCGTTGATTTCCATTTTAGCATTAACACCATTTTCTTTAGCGTCTTTATTGAAAGTATCTATCATTGTGTAAATACTGTCTATTGCGTAGTCTATTGGCAAATCAAAAGACTGCACGCGCTCTTTTTTATCGGTATTTCCTGCAACAATGCCTAAACGTGTTAAAATTGCGTTTTCATAAGTTTTGATAGCTGCTTGAAGCTTATCAATAGTGAAGAATTCGTCAGCTACATATTGCCTAGCCTCACGCATTTTACTTGAACTAAAGATAACTGGTACACCGATTTTACGCTGCATGAACTCATTTTTAAGAGATAAGATATTTGTATCGTCGTCTACGTCATAAGATATCGGCGTTTGATGTTTAATTGCTTGAGCGCGAATTGCAATACGTAAATCAACAATATCGTCTATCATTAATTCAAGCCAGCGATACAAGCTACTTTTAGCAGGTGTAAATCTTATCAATGCAACGTCTTCAATATTGCGTAGTAAAATTGTTCCATTAATGCCAGATAATTGAACTTGGCTATAACGGCCGTACGCGTTAGGCGTGCCGCTTGTTGAATATGGTAGCCATAATTTTGTATCTTTGTCAAAACCTATGCAACCATTTTCAATTAGTTTCTTTTTCAAATAATCAGCTGGCGCTTCTTTTGGTAAATCTTCACCAGATAATTTGATAGCGTTCATTAACAAGTCTAAATAGTAATCTAAATAGACTTGTTTGTACGCTTTTCTTAAAGCTAGTGTGTCAATAACTAATTCGCTTGTTTTTGTGCTTTTAGCCATTGTATCACCTCACTATTATTCGCCTGTTGTTTCAGTTGTTTCAGTTGTTTCAGTTGTATCAGCTGTTGTTGGGTTTACGAATTGTGAAGCGTCAATATATGTTGCCTTAAATAATGGGCAATAATAGCGCATTTTTGAAATTGTTAAATAATAGTAATATTTTAAATTTGTTGTATGGCGCTTATCAGTCATTTCACGAAGTCTAGTATGTACGCCGTATGCTTCTTCGTCGAATACATAAACATGGCCATCTTCGCTATCAGTAGTGTGAATTTCAGCTACTAAATTCATTTTTTCAAGATTATAGATAGCGCTTAAAGTAATAACGTCTAATTTATTGCGTACATACTCAGGCATTACAATTCTAATACGGCTTTCAGGCGTTTCGTCGCTCACACCAGTAATATTGCTACCAAAATAGCTATCGTTATAGAATTTAATTTTTGTAATAGCGTTGCGAATTTCCAATACTAAGTCGCTTCCGTTGTCTACGTCAGCTGCTTTAGTTAGATATTGCTCACTATTCTTTAGTAAAGTCTTCATTGAAGAGAAATCATAGTTGAATTCACTTTGTGATAAACCGCCTACAATTTCGTCAATAACTTCAGCAGTGCCGACGCCCTTATTTGCGATAATGCCTCTAATACGTTCAGTTGAGACACTTACACCGAATTGCTTTTGGTCGTAATTGCTAAAATAAACGGTCTTGAAATCGCTATGAGTTGCCCAGAACTCGTCATCTTCTTCGTCAGTCCAGTCGTGTGCTTCTTTAAGCATTATTTTTGACTTTTCAACGATTTCGCCTGTGTCAATGCTTCCTTTATCTAAGAAAGCTAAAGGGTTTGAAGCCTTTGCATGATCAATACTTTGAATTGCTACCTTTTTAATTAAACCTGTAGTTTCTTCAAAACTTGGCTGGTAATCAGCTGGTAATGTACCATAATCGAAAGTTGTTGCCATTAGTTATTTACCTCTTTTCTTTTAGCATATCTTTCTTTAATGAAGTTGTCAGTATGAGCTAAGAAAAGTTCTTCAGGCGTCTTTTCTTCAGCTTTCTTTTCAGCTTCATTATTTGAGCTTTTACCATTTACCATTAAATCAGTAATAGTATTATTAAGCTCATTAATTTTATTATCTTTTTCAGCAACTGAGTTTGTAAGCTTTTTGTTGTATTCCTTTAATTGATTTAATTCAGTAGTGAATTTGTCAGTTGCCTTAGCTATTAAAGCTTTGACTTCTTCCTCAGTCATTATTAGTATCACCTCTTAACTCTTCTAATTCTTCTTTTAGCTTTTCAGCTTCTTCTTGTATTTGTTGGTACTCTTCGTCGCTAACTGAGCCGTCTTTCAATTTATCGCGAATTGATAAGACAAAATTGAATATTAAGACAAACGCCGATAAAACACATAAAACAATGTTTACCACTTCGTTAATATTTGTTAGACTGCACGTTAAGCCTACAGCACCTATTAAATTATTAAATATTTTCCGCATTTCTTTTACCAAAATAAAAAGCTTACAATTTTATTTTAAATTGTAAGCTAATTTTTTGCAATAGACTTTACGCGTTTACACACCCGCTTTTGTACGGCTATGGTTGCGACTTAGGCTTTCGGTTGCGCCTTTAAAGTTAGTCGTTTACGCATGTAAATTTAACGTAAGACTTGTGCAAGTATAGTATAAACTATTTACTTAATTTTTTCAACTTTGTCTACTGCACTTACCCACGCGTTATCGTATACATAATAATCGCCTGCATTGTTTTCTTGTACCTTACCAGTTAAGTTGAATAGTTCCATGCCGTCAAACTGTGCTAAGTTGACTTCACGTTTAAAATGTAAATCTACCCACTTATTGCCTTTTTGATACTTAAACGCTATGAAAGGTCTTCCGTCTTTTGTTTGTCTTGGACAAGCCTTTACCTTAATTGTAATTGTTTTAATTTCAGCCATATTTGTTATACCTCTTTTCATTAAATTTATAATAGCTAAATTATATATTAACGGCTGTTTATTGACTGCCGATAAGTCCATTTTCATTTGCGTTACGCTTTTCTTTATTGTATTGATTAGCAAGTTTTGTAGCTTGCTTGTTATACTCAGCTAAAGAAAGTTTACCAGATTTTAAAGCTTCTTCAAGTGCAGCAAACTTACTGCGATATTTTTCATTTGGGTTTCTATCGCTTGATAAACCACTAAATCGCGTTAAGATATGAGAAGCTGCAAGCTTTTCAATGCTAGCACTTTCAAGTGTCTTTGCTTTACTCTTAGTTTGCGCTGACATTTTATTTAATGTGCTTTGAATAAAATTATAATTAGTTCCTACAACTTCATTATTTGCACGCGCTCGCCTGTCAGCTCTTAATTTGTAATAAAACTGCTCGGCTGGTGAAAGCTGTTGTCCACTAACAATGTTGAAGTTTCTAACTCGATGCTTGAAAACGTCGTACTTCTTAGTGTATTCATCACTTGTCCAGCCTGTCATTTTCATAATTTGTTGTTTATAATAGCCGCGTTGCCCGCTTACTTTTAACTTTGCCATTGTATCACCTCATTTGTGATTATAGCATTAAATGCAAGCCTTTATCAATAAATACTTTTAAATCATGCAAGCTATCAAAATAGCGCTCTTTAGTGTAGTTATAAGCTGCATACTTAGTTAGCTTATATTGATTTTCAAGTTCGCTAAGCTCTATGATATAATAAACACTATTTATTAAATCGTCAACACTGCAAAAGTATACAGCTTGCACATTTTTCTTAGTGCATATAATAGCATACTTACTTACTATTGCACGTACATATCTTTTATCAAAAGTCATTTTATCACCTCTTTAAAATGGCAAATCTTCTTCGTCAATTCCATTATCAACGTAAAGCTTATGCATAAATTCGTCAAGTCGCTTATTATCTTTAAGATCTTGTATTTCTTCGTCTTTAGTTTTACTTCCATAATAATTAATAACTGACTTAGGCAACCAGCTTGTTGAAAATTCTTCTGTATCACTATTGTATAAATCACAAAAGACAGCTTTCTCAGTTTCTTTTAAAACTCTAATAATAGTTAAATCATAGTCATGATTAAATTGCTTACGTATAAACCACTCAGCTATTTCTAACATTTGAGCCACCTATTATATTATTCCAAAAACATTTACAAGTAGTGAATAAAGTCTTTACGTCTACTTCAATACCTGTTGTGTAATAATATTTAACAATACGTAAAATATAACTTTCATATTTGTTAAATTCTTCTTCGTCGCAATTCAAGTACAATAAGTCATAATCAGCTTTTATTGTATTTAAAATTGTATTATATTCAACTGAATTGCGTTTATAGTTTGAAGCCCTAGCGATAGCGTTCAAGACGCTATCGGCTAAACTTTTAAGATATTTCTTGCGGGCTAAATTGTTAAACATTTTGCTTCACCTCAATTAGAAAATCAAAACCGACTATAATATCTCTACTATTCTTACGTGCTATACGTTGCATACTTTGTAATTTAAGTTCAGCGGCTTTATAATTAGCAACTGACATTGATATTGAGTTGTTTATATTAATAGTATCATTGCTTATATTACAAGCTATGAAATCAAGCATTTCACTTCTTGAAATTTGCTTATTGCTTAAAAAATATGCGTATTTTGTTTGCTTCATTAGAATTCACCTCTAAAATAGCTTCTAAATGGTATACCATTTTCGTATACACTCACACTTCGTACCATTATCGGCGAATAAATTTCAAATATGGTTTTAACCGCGCCGACAACTTCAACTAAATTTGAATAAGTTGTATTTAATTCTTCTAAGATAAGTAAGCCATTGTCTTTGGCCCTAAATGCTTGATAGCAATAGAATTTAATTGTATACTTGCTCATTTTACCATACCATACCACTTTCAATATAATCTTTCTTTAATAATCTAGTAAACTTATAACCTTTAAAGAAAGTTTTCATTTCATTCACTGACTTAAAACAACAGCAAGTAACCATTGTATCAGTCCACGCTTCAACCTTTCCATTTTTAATACGATAATACATTATTTCTTTTTTCATATTCTTAAATTCTCTCTTTCCGGTAGTTCGTAGCTACCTTACGTCTATTATTATAAGCGATATAATTCTAAAATGCAATAACTTTTTTAAAAAATTTTTAAAAAAATTTCTAAACTTCGTTTAATTCTTGCTCACCGCCTATATTTGATAACACTAATTCAAGTGTATTACTAACTTTGCATAATTCTTTGTCGATAGGTATTAAGGCTTTGCCACCAGTTATATTTATACCAGATAACGCTTGATATTTAGCGCCAGCTTTAAATAAGCTATCTAAACCTTTAGCATTAATTTTAATATTGTTTTCTTTAGCATATTTATAAATAGTCTTAATTGGTAAGCCTTTTGTATGCAATTCTTCAACGTCATCTATGCCGATTTCAAAATAAGTCTTAGGCGCTAACCATTTACCAGCTTTGCAAGCTGCTTCAAGCTTCATAGCGCCTAACTCGTAATCGTCGCATTTATCATATAAAGTAAATGTATGAACGCTATCAGTATCGCAATAAATAAAGTTCTTAGCTAAATCACCTTTGCATATATCAAGACTATATTGAATTAAAGTACAACGGCCCATACAACTTACAAGTGCGCCCTGTACAACACTTAATAAGCTGTTAGCGTCAACTTCTTCGCCGTCGTGCACAAGACGTATAGCGTTATTTTCTTCGTCGTATTCTCTATGCGTTTTCTCGCGTGCTGCACGCTCAGCAAGCTTGCCATACGCACTATTTAAAAGCAGCTTAGCAAACATTTTCATAGGCGCGTTATGCTCAGCTTTCGCTTGTGCTTTCATTTTGTAATATGTTTGTACAAAATTTGTATAACCTTTATCAACTAACTTCTTATATAAAATATATTTAGAAGCCGTAAAAGCTATATCGTAAATTTTTTGATACAATTCAAACTCACGCATAAAGAAGCATTTTTTAAAACCTAATTCTTCACTATTAAAATATATATTTTTAGCAAAATCGCCTGTGTTATAATCACGCATAAAAGGCATCATTTTATCGTTCATTAAGGCTTGATAACTTGTAAGCTCGATTATAACTTCATAATCTTGCTTATTCTTAAATTTGGCGTACTCAGCTGGCGTTAGCACTAACGGCTTACCTTTTAGCGCTGGCATTTTGTCCATTTGTGCGGGGTACATACTATTTACGTCATATCGATAAAATGGTGCTTCTATAAGCTTATTTTGATAGCGTTCATTTACTAAACATATGCCGCCCTCATAAAGCTTCGTATCGCGAAAATATTTATCAAGATCAAGTGTCATATAATATTCACTATTAAACTTTACCTTATTAAGCTTAGAGTTATCGTACTTATACAACGCTTTTAAAAGCTGCATTTTAGCAAGGCCGCCAGCTGTCATTACAGCAGGCTTTTTGCCAGCTAAGTGAATTTTAAAATGCTTATCGCAAAATTCGTCGGCTATTCTTATTAAATGGTATAAGCCGACTACGTCAACTTTCATATAAGCTAAAGCGTCTTCTGTGTATGTACCGTCAGCTGACGTGTTTTGCTGATAGTCCATTTCAAGCTTTCTAACTGGGTTGCCGTCAAAATCAACAACGTTAAAAGCTTCTAAGTTAGCTTTTAAACCACCACCAAAAATGTTGCAAAAATCGTAATTAGTAAAAGAATGTACGTGCTTATGCCTATCTTCTTTACGTCCACGACCCTTATATTCGTGCCAGAGTTTCAAGCTATATCTTTGGCCTTTATCGCCATGTAAACTGATAAAGGTAGCATTTTTACTATTATTTTCGTCTTTGCCTTCGTCTTCACTATTGCCAGATATTTGCCATATTTCACCACTTTCACCGCTCAATAACTGCCAGTCAATTTGCGCGAAATCAAACTTAGCATTATACCACCAAACCGCTTTTATTTTGTGCTTACACATGAATTCAACAAACTCGTTAAATGTTTCTAAAAACGCAAAATGTTTGCCGTCGCTTAATAACCACGCGTATACTTTAACGCGCGCGTGTTGTCTAAACCATGCTAAATTATGTCTTTTGCCTAAGTTATTCAATTCTTCTTCACTTACTAAAACATTGTCTATGTATGTATAAGTTTCAGTGTCAGCTGCTAGCCATACAGGGCGTGCCTTAGTTTCAAAATCATTATAAATCATACTATCACCATTTCAATTTTAATTCTAACAAAAGAAAAAAGCAAGCGAATTTTAAAAGCTTGCTTTAAATAAAATAATAGAAGAAA
>JAEIGA010017177.1_pt1 | contig 11021 bp, 10 predicted proteins | sample 9270691 | NCBI WGS metagenome assembly JAEIGA01 (sample SAMN17057246, study PRJNA624740) | gut metagenome | biome: biome; isolation source: fecal sample | host: Bos grunniens | place: China: Xizang | collected 2019 | reverse complement strand
TACAGCGTATGGTTGACCACGTTATCGAGGGTGGCGTAGATTATATCGTGGCTCTCGGCTCTACAGCCGAAACCGCAACGCTCTCGCTCAAGGAGCGTCAGCAGGTCTACGACTTTGTCGTGGAGCGCACCGCAGGGCGTGTGCCTATTGTGGTGGGTATGGGTAGCAACAACACACAGGATCTTGTGGAGCAGTTGCGAAAGTTCGATATGCACGATGCAGTGGCTATACTCAGCGTTGTGCCATACTACAACAAGCCTTCTCAGGAGGGTATCTATCGCCACTATATGGCCGTGGCTGAGGCTTCACCAGTGCCAGTCATCCTATACAACGTACCTGGCCGTACGGGTGTAAATATGACCTCGGAGACAACACTACGCCTTGCCCACGCCAGCAAGAATATTGTGGCAGTAAAGGAGGCATCAGGCGATATGGAGCAGATGCAGCGCATCATCGATGGCAGACCCGATAACTTCCTCGTTATCTCGGGCGACGACGGCATCACCGTAGAGCTTATTAAGCGCGGTGGCGAGGGTGTAATATCGGTTGCAGCAAATGGTTTCCCTTACGACTTCTGCGCATGCATTCACGAGGCTATGGCGGGAAATATCGAGGAGGCAGCAGCTACACTTGCATCGCTACAAGAGCCTATCGACCTACTCTTTAAGGAGGGCAACCCTACTGGCATCAAGACTATGACTCACGCTATGGGCATCACTCGCAGCGAGGTGCGCCTACCTTTGGTCGAGGGTAGCGAAGCTCTTATGGAGATGATGCAGAGTGTTATCAAGGCGAAGAACTTGCGATAATGAAGCACCTCATTAAACATACGGTGTTTTTAGTCCTGCTACTTGTTAGCGCGCCACTATCAGCGCAGGAGATAGTAGTACCAACCGAGGAGGAGATTCTTAGCAACACACTCGATACCTCGTCACCATACTACTACACCAACCTTATGCTCAAGTATAGCGCTGGTGCGGAGAGCCTAACCGCAGAGGAGTATTACTACCTCTACTACGGCTACTACTATAGCAACGACTACCGTCCCTTTGCCGAGAACAGAGCCTTCGACGACCTTATGGATGTGATGTCGGGCTTGAATCCCAACCAACCTACCATCGGTCAGCTTGAGCTTATCGTTGAGCGCGGTGTGGCAGCCTTGGAGAGCGACCCCTTCTCACCAAAGGTCTTGAACATCTTGGCATACGCCTACGGAGCATTAGGTGATAGCACCCGTGAGCAACTATACTTCAACCACCTAAACGGTATTCTCGGAGCTATCGATTGTTCGGGCACTGGACTTAAGGAGGAGTCACCAAAACATATCCTTATGTTCTCGCACGCCTACGACCTTATGGCATCAGAGGGCTACAACTACCACGAGGCACACATTATTAGTCGCACGGTGGAGTACATTCCACTCAAGGCTAAGGCTGCGGATGGCACCAAGGGTTTATACTTCGACTATAGCCGTATCTATAGCCAGAAGCCTGAGAATGTGAGCTTCAAGCGCGAGCGAACATGGCAGTTTAACAACCTTCCACCTACCGAGTACAAATAACCCCCAATATACTTCTATGGCACAGATTAAATCGAAGAACAACGGCTTCTTTAAGGTCTATGTTGTTGATGCCCTTAGCTATATGGCGATGGGCTTGTTTTGTTCATTGATTTTAGGACTTATAATTGGGCAGATCGCCCAAATCCCAGGATGCGAGTTCCTTCAGTCCATCTCCGATATTCTTAAGCACAATATGGTTGTCGGAGGCTCTATCGGTTTGGCTATCGCCTTAGGTATGAAGCACGACCCATTGGTTACAATCTCGGCTGTTGCTGTAGGAGCTTTAGGCTACTCACTCGGCACTGTAGGCAACCCTATCGGCGCATACCTCGCCACCCTTGTAGGTATCAAGGCTGGCTCTTGGGTATCGAAGCGCACACCAGTGGATATCATCATCACACCCCTTGTAACCGTTCTTGTGGGTGGTCTCTTTGCGCAGTACATCTGCGTACCTATTGGCGTATGGGTAATGTCGTTGGGTGATGTTATCAACCACGCTACAACCCTCAACCCTTTTGTTATGGGTATTGTGGTATCGGTATCTGTAGGTTGCATCCTCACGCTCCCAATCAGTTCAGCTGCGCTCTGTATCTCGATAGGTCTTAGTGGTCTTGCTGCGGGCGCTGCTACTGCGGGATGCTGTGCTCAGATGATAGGTTTTGCCGTTATCAGCTATAAGGATAATGGCTTTGGCGGTCTTATCTCTCAGGGTCTTGGAACCTCAATGTTGCAAATAGGTAATATCGCACGCAAGCCTATTATATGGCTCGCCCCAACTCTCACAAGCGCCATACTTGGTCCAATCTCCACAATGGTCTTTAAGATGACCAACAGTCCTGCTGGTGCAGGTATGGGTACTGCGGGTCTTGTGGGTCCTCTCGGCTGCTGGGAGTCGATGTCCGAGACCACAAATAGCGGAGCGCTTATCGCCGAGATTGTGATTATGTATTTCGTAGCACCTGCAGTACTTAGCCTCCTCATTCACTCCTTTATGGTGCGCCGTAAGTGGGTAAAGGCTGGCGATATGAAGCTACAACGATAGGATATATCGATAAAAAGTGGTACCTTTGTCGCGATGAGTCGTTTTTGGGATATAATACCGCATAGCTTTCGTCGTCGCACCCTCGGTGTGGTGGTGACGATATTTCTACGCGCCATACTCAACTTTGTGGGTGTGGCAACACTTATCCCCATACTCATACTTATCGTCGACAGCAGCAATATAGCATCTACGGGCTACCTCAACTGGCTCTACAATGCCCTTGGTATCGACTCATACCAGACCTTTGCGATAGTCGTATGTTTGTGCGTGGTGGGCATCATCGTGGTAAAGAATATCGCCGTGATATACCTCTACCGCTTCGAGCGCGACTATATCTACTCACTCTATAAGCACCTCTCTGAGCGCCTATATGAAAGTTACTACCGCAAGGGCTTGGGATATATCAAGCATAGCAACACGGCTATTTTAACACGTAATGTCAACGTCGTAAGCCTAATCTTTGCTACCAACATTCTCAAACCTATCGCAACTATTATTGGCGAGGGATTACTTCTTGTGCTGATGTTCGTGGCACTTATGCTCTACTCTCCAATCATCGCCCTTATAGCCGTAGGTCTCTTCTTGCCTATTGTTGCCCTCTTCTACTTTATTATGCGCAAGAGGCTAAACGCCATTGGCGACAAGGAGAATGCCGCACAACGCGCCAAGGGTCGCATCGTTGCCGAGACCTTCAGAGGCTATGCAGATATTGAGATAAATAACGCCTTTCCGCTCACGATGAGTAACTTCAGTAAGGCGATGGACGAGGCTGTAAAGCTCCGCAGGGAGTATGCTACTATAAGTATGCTACCTCAGATGTTCACCGAGGTAGGTCTTGCTATAGGTCTCACGGTCATCATCATCGTAAGCCTCTACAGCACCAGCGATAACCTTGTTATCCTACTCGGCATCTTTGCGATTGCTGGCGTACGCCTACTACCATCCTTACGCACTATTATGGCAAGCTGGAGCTCGATACGTTACAACCGCTACACTATCGATACTCTTCATGAGGTTAAGCAGGAGGGTGAGTGTCTCAATACCGTTACGACCTCCGATCGTTTCAACTTTGAACATAACATTGAGCTTCGTGGATTAGGCTTTTGTTTCGAGGATAGCGATACTCCTCTATTTAAGGACTTCTCGCTAACGATAAAGAAGGGTGAGCGTATCGGCATCACCGGTGCTTCTGGAGTGGGTAAGACTACCCTATTCAATGTCATTCTCGGACTCTACAATCCAACTGCGGGTGCAATATATGTTGACGGTGAAGAGCTCAATGAGAGCAACATCCGCAAGTGGCAGAATAGCATCGGCTATGCATCGCAGTCGGTATTTATCGCCGATAGCACCCTCTTGGAGAATATCGCCTTGGGCTCAGATAGCAATACCGTTGACCTTGAGAGCATAAATAGAGTCATTGAGCTTGCTGACCTTAAAGAGTTTGTTGCATCGCTACCCGAGGGTATCCACTCACGCATTGGCGAGCAGGGTTCAAAAATTTCGGGCGGTCAGCGTCAGCGCATAGGCATCGCACGCGCACTCTACAAGAACTCCGATATCCTCTTCTTCGACGAGGCTACATCATCACTCGACAACAAGACCGAGGAGAATATCAATAACGCAATACACAATCTATCGCTTAAGAATAGCTCACTAACGATTGTCATAATCGCACACCGCGAGAGTTCGTTGGAGTATTGCGATAGGATTATAACACTTGAATAACTATGTACGACTATATAATCGCAGATATACGCTTACGCAGCGAGATAGATCTTGTGGAGATGGGTCTTCGTGGTTTCAAGCCCTTTGCTTCAGAGAGCATCGAGGGCGAGGCTGAGTGTACACTACGCTTTGTCGATGCCATAGACGCAGCATCGTTAGGCACTCTACGCACACTCTCGGAAAGCTACATTGCAGACAGTGACTCCGACAGTGCCTTTTATGCAACAAAGGAGGGCTACCTCTACTCTATCGTTAGCCGTGGCGAGAATCAGAGTCCTGCGCTCTTCTATATCGACAGCGCCACAAATAGCGTTATTACAGATATCAAGCCTTCGGACAGCATCTCGCTTGCCGTATTACGCTTTGGTATATGGGTGATGTTTGGCACAGTGCTACTAAAGCACAATGCCGTAGCTATCCACTCATCGGTTATCGTTGCCGAGGGTCGCGGTGTCCTCTTCCTTGGCGAATCGGGCACGGGTAAGAGCACTCATACACGCCTCTGGAGAGAGAATATAGAGGGAGCAAGACTTCTAAACGACGACTCCCCTATTGTGCGTATCGTGGATGGCGAGGTGCGCGTATATGGCTCGCCTTGGAGTGGTAAGACTCCTTGTTACAAAAACGAGGTATACCCTATGGCTGGTCTATGCCGTCTATCGCAAGCCCCACATAACCGCATTTCACGCCTTTCAAACCTAATGGCTATTGGCGCACTACTACCATCGTGTCCACCGATCTTTGCTCACGACAGCACGCTTCAGGATATGATATGCGCTACTGTAGGTAGCATCGTACGTGGCACTAAGCTCTTCCACTTGGAGTGCTTGCCAAACAAGGAGGCTGCAGAGCTATCATATAACACCATTATCAGAAATGAGTAACCGCCGAGATATAGCCACTGCCGATATTTGCGAACTCTTGGAGGAGGGTGCAACATTCAAAATCGTGGTCAGGGGATATAGTATGCTCCCGATGCTCGGCTTTGGACACGACACAATCATCCTGCGCCGTGTAGATGCAACGGAGGATATCTCTGGTCGTATAGCAATGTTCCGCAACGAGAATGGGCGCATCGTTGTACACCGCATTATAGGCATCAACGGAGGCATCGTATCGCTTCGTGGCGACGGCAATCTGTACCAGGTGGAGCAGTGCAAGAGAGAGGAGATAATCGCGGTATTGGAGAGTGTAGTGCGCGAGAATGGCAAGGAGATAAGTTGCACCTCACGTCGCTGGCATAGAAGAGAACGTAGGTGGCTTCGCACACCGCTATGGATGCGCCGCTATGCCCTGGCGATACTTCGTCGAGTGGCAGATTATAGAAACAAAAAACGAAGATAGATATGGATATTCGAATTGGACAAGGCTACGATGTACACGCCCTTGCAGAGGGGCTTAGATTAGTCCTTTGTGGCGTAGAGATTGAGCATACAAAGGGGTGTGTAGCACACTCCGATGGCGATGTTGCCATCCACGCACTATGCGATGCACTGCTTGGAGCTTTGGCTTTGGGCGATATTGGCAAGCTCTTCCCAGATAGCGATCCACAATACAAGGGTATCGACTCACGCAAGCTTCTCCGTGTGGTTGTAGAGCGCATCGAGGGCGAGGGATACAAAATCAGTAACGTGGATATAACCATTGCTATGCAGCGACCTAAGCTACGCCCACATATCGACCTTATGCGCGAGCGCTTGGCAGAGGATTTAGGCATCGACATCGGTCGCGTATCGGTTAAGGCAACCACCACCGAGCGCCTTGGTTTCGAGGGTCGCGAAGAGGGAGTATCAGCAACGGCCGTAGCACTACTTCTCAAGGAGTAACCATATTGCACAAAAAGAGTAGAGTCCTAAGCGTTAACTTAGGACTCTACTTTTATATTTAGACTCTGTTTTACTCCTCCTCGCTTGGAGCCTCTGGAGTCTCCTCATGAACATAACCTGCTGGCATCTGCACAAGACTTACTGTATAGTTAAGAAAGTCGTTCTCAGCAGGGCGCAATACGATATCTGCGTAGCGCTTCTCCTCTGTAGTATTCTTGTCGACAACAACCACGAGATTACCCTCAGTAAGGTCATCGAGACTGCTAACCTGAATCCACTCCTGACCCTCCTCAGAGATAGTGATTACAAACTGCGATACCAAGTCGATATCGAGATACTTCTTAACTGTGCTAAGATCGATGTTAAGACTACCACCCTCAGGGCTTACGATGTAGTTACCATCCTCATCTACATCCAATACAGCCTCGCTCTTAACTGGATCTGGAAGGTAATCCTTAAGTAGACCAGAGATATCAAAACCTCCCTCACAGCCAACAGCAAAGATTGCTACTGAAAAAAGTAGCGCAAAAAGTCTCTTCATAATTATTAAGTGTTTGTGTGTGTTGTAAATTATTTGCACAAAGGTACAACATTTTTTGACGTTTGCAAACTCTGCGCAAACATTTGGCTTACTTTTCTTTACGCCTATGGCTGCACTCCTTGCTACACTCCGAGCAAGAGCAGCTATCGCCACATACAAAGAAGCGCCATACCCTTCGCACAACAACCACACCTACGACAATGGCAACTACCGCCACCATAGCCTCCTGCCAGCCCCCTATCATAGTAATAACACAATATGATAGGCAATCCAGGCAACCACCCAAGCCACGGCGGTATTATACACTGCTGAGCCTACAGCCCACTTCCAATTAAGCTCCGAGCCGATAGCCATAATCGTTGCAAAGCATGGCATATAGAGCAACGAAAAGATAAGGAATGCTACCGCTGTAGCTGTAGACATACCGTCCTTCATACGACCGCCCACATCCTCCGAGAGCACCTCGTCGCTCTCAGGCTCAGCATCGTTAGGCTGTGCATATAGCACATTCATCGTGCTTACGACAATCTCCTTTGCAGGAACACCCGAAAGCAGTGCCACTGTACTCTGCCAGTTCATATCCATCGGCGCAAACACAGGCTGACAGAACTCGCCAATGCGACCCATATATGACTGCTCATACTGTGGAGCACTCTGCTCGACATCCACCTTAGGGCGTGGGTAGTAGCTTAGCAACCATACGACTATCGAAGCGAGCAAAATCAAGCCACCCATCTTCTTAAGGTACTGCGCACACTTCGACCACATATGGCGTAGCGTAGCCTTAGCCGTAGGCACGCGGTAAGGCGAGAGCTCCATAACGAACGGTGCCTCCTGCTTGCTAAACATAAACTTTCTCATTAGTCGCGCCGAGATAACCGCCATAACAATACCAAACATATAGAGCAGAAATAGCACTGTACCAGCATTCTCAGGAAAGAACAAGCCCACAATCATTATATATATAGGTAGACGCGCGCTGCACGACATAAATGGCACTACCATAGTGGTTATAATACGCGATGTGGTGCACTCGATAGTACGGCACGCCATCACAGCTGGCACATTACAACCAAAGCCCATAACCATCGGAATAAAGGACTTACCGTGCACACCCATACGGTGCATCACCTTATCCATAATAAATGCCGCACGAGCCAGATATCCAGAGTCCTCAAGAATTGATATAAAGAGGAACAGAATCATAATGTTTGGTAGAAAGACCAATACACTACCAACACCACTAATAACACCATCAGTGAGCATATCTCTAAGCGGGCCCTCGCTCATAACCCCGCGCACAGCATCGTAGAGCCAGTTCACGCCAGCATCAATCCAATCCTGAGGGTATGCACCAAGGGTAAAGGCGCAGTAAAACATAAACCACATCAAAGCGAAGAATATCGGATAGCCCCAAATGCGGTGGGTCACAATCTCGTCAATCTTATCGCCTATAGTGTTACGCTTGCGCTCCGAAGCCTCGTAGGTCTCCTTCAACGCGCCCGAAATAAAGCCATACTTCTGACCTGCAAGTGCCGTCTCGATATCCTCGTCCAAAGCCTGCTCAATCTCGGTGCGTGCCGTATCTGCCATCTTCACCCATCTATCATAGTGTGGCGTAGACTCCAACAGCGACTTAATCTCCTTATCGCCTTCAAGAAGCTTTAGGGCATAGTAGCGCGGTGGAAAGTATGCAATAAGTTCCTCGCGGTGCTGACGCATATCTGCATTAAGCGCCGCAAGGTTCTCCTCGATAACCGTACCGTAGCCAATGTGGATGTGTCGCACGCTCTGGTCGCGGTTCTCGTAAACCTCAACCACAGCCTCCAAAAGGTTATCTATACCCACACCCGTAGGAGATACGACAGGTATCATCGGGATACCAACCATCTTACCCAATGCCTCATGGTCGAACTTGGCACCACTACGCTCCAACTCATCGTACATATTAAGCGCAATGACCATCTTTGGGTTTATATCAATAAGCTCAGTGGTAAGATATAGATTACGCTCCAAGTTTGAAGCGACAACAGTGTTGATAATGATATCTGGCGGATTGTTGATAAGGTGACGACGAACATAGACCTCTTCAGGCGAGTATGCCGATAGGGCGTATGTACCTGGAAGATCGGTAACTTCAAGGGTATAACCCTTGTATTTAAGTGTTCCACGCTTTGCATCTACCGTAACGCCGCTATAATTTCCCACGTGCTCGCTACGACCGCAGAGCGTATTAAAGAGTGAAGTCTTGCCCGAGTTTGGATTACCCACTAAGCCTATAGTGATATGGTTATGGGTGCTGTCGATAGCCTGCGACACGATATCCTCGCTATCTATGAGTGTTGGGTCCTCTGCCGAGATAAGCCTACCAGCCTCCTCGCGTGTCATCACCACAATCATCTCCGCCTCCTTGCGCCTTAGCGAAATATCGTAGCCCATGATGTGATACTCGATAGGATCCTTTAGCGGGGCATCAAGAATAACTGTCACCTCCTGACCACGCACAAAGCCCATCTCCATAATACGACGACGAAAACCACCATAGCCAAGAACCTTGACCACGGTAGCCGTCTCACCTGTTTTCAAATCGCTTAACCTCATATCTATAATAATTCGCGACAAAGGTAAGAAATTAGATTGTAGAGGACAATCCCTAAAAATGGTTATTTTTTGCCTATAAAACTACCAATACCATTATCACGCGAATGAAAAACAGCGAAAAATCACATATTTAGGAGAAAATTTTAATAAAAACTGTTGCAAATGAAATAATAATTTATAACTTTGCATAAAGAACAAACACTTAATTTTTAATGATATGAAGACATTAGTAGAAAACATTGCAGCTCAGTATGAGGCTTTTGCAAAGGATGCAGGTTTGCAGGTAGAGAAGAACAACAAGGCAGCAGGTACTCGCGCTCGTAAGGCAGCTTTGGAGCTTACAAAGCTTTTGAAGGAGTTCCGCAAGGTTTCTGTTGAGGAGGCTAAGAAGTAATCTTCTTCTACAAATACATACTAAATGGGGGTTGTCTATTTGACAGCCCCACTTTTTTTATACGCCCCTACCACTAACGCAACACCAATAAATATCACTATCGCAAAGAGCAGTGTATCGGGGTGGAGTTTATCGAGTCGCATTGCCACCGCCAAGCCCACTGCCACAACGGGCTGAATATATGCATAGATGCTCGATGCCGTAGGTGCAACGCTACGAAGCGAGTAGTTCAACAACAAATTAGGCAGATACGTAGGCACAAAGAGGACAAAGAGCGATGCCAAGAGAATCTTCGTATCCATTGTCGAGAAATCTATGGCGAGCATATCGTCCACACCAAAAGGGAGTATCACAAATGCCGAGGCGCAATATATCCAGCGCAGCACAGTCGTTACCCTATACTTTCCCACAAGCCTCTTGCAAAGAACCATATAGGATGCCGAGACACACGATGAGATAAATATCAGAACATTACCCCATACACTCGAACGAGTATGCATATCGCTACCACTCGAGAGTATTATCGCCAATGTTCCCGCCATACCAAGCAACAGACCCAAGACCTTCATCCGCGTAAAACGGTCTATACCCACAATAACCGATAGCACAAGGACAAGAAGTGGCGTTACCGTACCAATTATAGAACCGTCTATAGGCGAGGTATGAGCAAGACCAAACATCATACATAGCTTACGCGACACTCCCATAAGCAGCGCAGCGCCCAAAATCTTCAACCTATCGTTTGGCGCGACCCTCTCGCGTGACTCCCATAACATAGGGATAAGCGAGAACAACGCCGCTATAACCAACGAGGCTGTGACCATCGCCATAGGTGAGATATAGCGACCCAATACAAGGTTATAAAATGGGTAGTCGCACGCCCATACAATATTGCAAAATATCAGTGCTATATAAGCATTACGAGTCTTTAACATAGTCTTATAGAGATAAACTACCATATCGTTTCAAACACTGTGCCGATATCTATTTCTGCAAAATTGGGAAATAGTGGTTATTTATTCAAATTGCTTACGATAATTATAAAAAATTTTATTATCTTTGCACTGTAATTGCTTAAGAGGCATAAATCAGACATTTTTTAATAACTAAATAGATTTTGTAATATGATCAATTACAAGGATTTGGGTCTCGTAAACACACGCGAGATGTTCAAGAAGGCTGTAGATGGTGGCTACGCTATCCCAGCATTCAACTTCAACAATATGGAGCAGCTTCAGGCTATCATTATGGCTGCTGCAGAGACAAAGTCTCCAGTTATCCTTCAGGTATCTAAGGGTGCTCGTCAGTATGCAAACCAGACACTTCTT